>Ga0070728_10000439_pt1 | contig 83600 bp, 76 predicted proteins | sample tdDd471_FD_66723 | JGI IMG/M metagenome (GOLD analysis project Ga0070728, IMG submission 66723) | Marine sediment microbial communities from the Atlantic coast under amendment with organic carbon and nitrate - tdDd47.1 | ecosystem: Environmental > Aquatic > Marine > Coastal > Sediment | place... | reverse complement strand
ATTGATGTTATGATAGTTTGCAATGAATTTTTTTTATGTCGCATTTGATTATCCAAAAGGCAACCATCTGAAAAAAGCTCAGATTGTTTTTTTCTGGAAAACAAAAAAATATGTTACAGACTTCCAAAAATTGCAGACTACAGCTGTTAGATGGTTGTTCTAACTTCTATAGAAAAATGACAAAACTATTTATTTTGGTAGCGGACTGATAATTTCAACGTTTTGAAAGGCAATGGCGCCTCTAATAATACCAGAAATTACGCTCTGCATGGCTTCAATAATTTGCATCTTTAATTCACTTTTATGATACAGGATGCTAACTTCCCTGGCAGGACTTGGTTCGTTAAAATAATGTAGGTTTTGTTTGGCTTTTTCATTTAAATCCAAAGTATGTAAATAAGGAAGCAAGGTCATCCCTAAACCTTCGTTGGAAAGTTTAACAAGTGTTTCAATACTACCACTTTCCAGTTGAAAGTTTGTGTCCACTTGGTTTTTAAATGTTTTGCATAAATTTATTACACCATCCCTAAAACAATGGCCATCTTCCAGGAGTAGCATATCTTCAATATCCAAATCCGAGGTGCTTATTTTTTGTTTGCTGTGCAATCTATGATGCTCTGGAATGTAAGCTACAAATGGTTCAAAATAAAGCACACGCTCTTTAATGGTCTCTATTTCCAAAGGTGTGGCAGCAATAGCGGCATCTAAATGGCCTTCATTCAACCTGGAAATTATTTCTTCGGTGGTCAGCTCTTCTATTTTGAGTTTAATTTTTGGATATTTTTTTATAAAAGTCTTTAAAAACATAGGCAAAAGCGTAGGCATAATGGTTGGTATAATGCCCAGTTTAAATTCCCCTCCAATAAACCCTTTTTGTTGATCTACAATATCTTGAATCCTATAAGACTCGTTTACAATATTTTTGGCCTGAGTCACTATTTTTTTACCAACTTCCGTTAATTCTATGGGCTTTTTACTTCTATCAAAAATAAGAATGTCCAGTTCGTCTTCCAGTTTTTGAATTTGCATGCTTAATGTTGGTTGAGTCACAAAACATTTTTCAGCAGCTTTTGTGAAATTTTTGTTTTCTGCAACAGCTAACACGTAATATAATTGAGTGATCGTCATAAGTATCAATTTAGACTATAAAAATATAAAATCTATCAATAAAATTTATGATAAATAACATTATTTATGATGTAAATTTGAGTAAATATTAAAAACAGATTGTATTATGACACTAAACAGTATAGGATTAAATCAAAATAAGGCTAAAGATTTAGCAAATGACTTAAATGGCTTACTGGCCAATTTCCAAATTTATTATCAAAATTTAAGAGGTATTCATTGGAATATTAAAGGAAAACGATTCTTTGATTTACATGTTAAGTTTGAAGAACTGTACACAGATGCCAATGTGAAAGTTGATGAAATTGCCGAAAGGATTTTAACCTTGGGCGAAACTCCTTTGCACACCTTTGAAGATTATTCAAAATTGGCAAAAGTACCAGTTGGTAAAAATGTATCCCAAGACGAAAAAGCTGTACGTTTGATCGTGGATTCTTTATCGGAATTACTTCAAATTGAACGCGATATACTTGATAAGTCTGGAGAAACCAACGATGAGGGAACAAACTCCATGATGAGCGACTTTATTACCGAACAGGAAAAAACGGTTTGGATGATGAAAGCTTGGTTGGGAGAAACAGTATAAATCCACAAATTAATTGATAGCAACCAAAAGCGACCTTAACTTATAGTTATGGTCGCTTTTTATATTGCAATAAGTTGCCGTTTATAATCTAATGAGTAATTCTAAGTTTTCATCTTCCAAAACAAATTTGGCATCTGCAAAATTTGGTGGGCCCATTAACATAGGATTGTTGGACATGCCATAGGATTCCAAGGGCATTCCAGTGGTGTCAAAATCCATTTTCTCATTATCGTTGGCATCATGAAACACCATAACAGCATAAGTTCCTGGAGTTACATTTTCAAAGGTCACCATGGCTTTCCCATCTGTTATGGCGCTTTTCATGTTATGGAGGCTTTTGCCTTTCATAAAAGTGCTTTCGTTGTGCAATCCAAACAACATACTGCCATTGTCGCTTAACGCATTATCAATCTTTACGGTAATATGATAAGATTTTAAACTGTCTTGAGCTTGAATAAAAGAGCATGTTAAAAGAAGTGAGACAATTAGTGTTAGTGTTTTCATTTTAATGTTTGTTTTGTTGATTAATACATGTCAAATGTCTGTTTTATTTTTTTGTAACCCTAAATTTATATACTGAAATGTCATTTCTTGAAACTGAATTGTTTTAAGTAAGTTCTTTTCATTCATATTTTTGGAGGAAACCTTTTAAATGGCACTCAATTGTCTTTATTTTGTCCAATTAATTAATGTATAAATAAATTAGGATGTTTTATACCATAGATATATTGGGAACCATTGCTTTTTCTATTTCGGGCGTTTTGGTGGCTCTAAACAAAAGGATGGACCCATTTGGTATCTTAATCATTGCTTTTGTTACAGCAGTAGGAGGAGGAACCTTAAGGGACGTGCTTATTGGTGATACACCTGTGAGTTGGATGAAAAACATGACCTATACCTATGTAATATTGGCATCTACTGTGTTTGCCATTGTTTTTAGAAAAAAAATAGATTATTTAAGAACCTCTTTATTGCTGTTTGATACCATTGGAATTGGACTGTATACAGTTGTGGGTGTGGAGAAAGGCATTTCGGCCGGATTGAACCCAATTATTTGTGTGTCTTTAGGGACCATGTCTGCCTGTTTTGGAGGGGTTATTAGGGATATTTTATGTAACGAGATTCCAGTTATTTTTAGAAAGGAAATTTACGCCACTGCATGTATTCTTGGTGGATTTTCATACTTTTTGATAAAAAAACTGCCTATAGATATCGATTTGGCTTTTGTAATAGCAGGATTGATTGTAATATTGGTTAGGCTTTTGGCCATAAGATTTAAAATAAGTTTGCCAACTCTCTATAAGGAAGAACAGTAACACGCTTAAAGAATCTAGTTTGATCCTGATCTCAATTTCAGTTTCAAGATTACTCAATAATCTCTACTTTTTCAATATAGATATTGTGTAAGGGCCAATCGCCTTCATCGGTTTTTTGTTTTGCAATGGTATCCACAACATCCATGCCCTTGATAACTTTTCCAAAAATGGTATAATCGCCATCCAAATGATGCGCTCCACCTTTCTGTTGCACTATAAAAAACTCAAATGGAGAAGCCAGTTTGTACGGATTGTCAATCTCACTGCTTGGCATGCTTATAACGCCTCTATCATGCTTAAAACCTCTCTTTGTGTCTGTGGGCAATAAATACCTGCCAATTTCATTGCGTTTTTTTGAGACTTTGGGATCGTCGGAGTTTCCTGCTTGAACTATAAAATTATCGATAACCCTATAAAACTGGGTGCCGTTAAAATAACCTTGTTTGGTCAAGAAAATAAAATTGGCTCTATGGAATTTTGTTTCGTTAAACAGCAAAATATCTATGTCTCCAAAAGTTGTGGTAATGCGAACTTTGTTTTCTGGGTTTTCTTTTTCGTATTGAAGAAAAAACTCCATGGCATTTTCGTCTGTTAAACGGTTGTTGTCTTCGGCTTCAATATTGGTTTCAGGTTCAACTGCAACTTCATTTTCAGCAATGGAATCCTTGGTGGTTTGTGTGGTTTCTTTTAAAGTGTTATTTGTTTTTTTGCCAGAATGTTTATCTTCACAATTCAGTAATAAAAAACTTAACAGCACTAGAAAGATAGATCTCATAAAGACGTTTATATTTTTTTAAAATTGATTAATATATTGATGCTTTTAGGTTTTATATGAAAAAAAAAAGAACCATGGAATTTGATGAATTTTGCAAACTCATTTCAAAAATAGAAAATATACCACTTCCAGCCGAACCATCTCAGTTAAAAATGTCTCCTCCTTTTAGGGATATCTTGCAGAAAAAACAAAGACATGTTATGAAACATGCCAAAAAAGCTGGAGTCATGGCCTTGTTTTACCCAAACAATAGCAAACAGACCAACTTGGTGCTTATATTGCGTAAAACCTATAATGGGGTTCATTCGGCACAGGTTGGTTTTCCAGGAGGTAAACTGGAGGCTTCGGATGCATCGTTAAAAGAAGCAGCTGTAAGGGAAACTTTTGAAGAAATAGGTGTGCCACATCATTGTATAGAAGTTTTAAGGGAGCTCACTCAAGTTTATATTCCTCCAAGTAATTTTTTTGTGCAACCTTATATAGGGATTTCCAGGAGTACACCAAAATTTTTAAAACAGGATGAGGAGGTTGAAGCCATAATTGAAATAGATTTAAGGGATTTTATAAACGAGGAAAATGTGGTTACAAAAACAGTTTCAACTTCTTACAGTTTGGAGGTGGCTGTGCCAGCCTTTAATTTAAACGGACACGTAGTTTGGGGAGCAACAGCTATGATGCTAAGTGAAATAAAAGACTTGTTAAAACAACTTATGTAAAGGCTCAGATTTATTACCTTTGTGTTTCCTAACATTGAAAAAAGATTATGGGATTATTTAAAAGAAATCCTTTCGGACATATACTTTTTATAAAAAAATGGGTTATAAGAATCATAGGTTCCTTGTCCCATAGAAGATTTAGAGGGTTTAACGAACTTCAAATTGAAGGTTCTGAAATTATAAAAAGCCTACCGGATAAAAATGTGCTTTTTATATCCAATCACCAAACATATTTTGCAGATGTGGTTGCCATGTTCCATGTGTTCAATGCCAGTTTAAGCAACAGGGAAGACAATATTAAAAACATTGGATACTTGTGGAATCCTAAATTGAATATTTACTATGTGGCTGCCAAAGAAACCATGAAATCTGGTTTGTTGCCTAAAATTTTGGCCTATGCAGGATCAATAAGTATAGAGCGTACTTGGAGGGCAAAAGGTGAAGATGTAAACAGGCAAGTGAAGATGAGCGATATATCTAACATTAAAAAAGCCCTAGACGATGGTTGGGTAATTACCTTCCCTCAAGGGACCACAACACCTTTCAAGCCCATTAGAAAAGGAACAGCGCATATTATCAAACATTACAAGCCAGTTGTGGTGCCTATTGTAATTGACGGGTTTAGACGCTCTTTTGATAAAAAAGGGCTTCGTGTAAAAAAGAAAAACATTTTGCAGACTTTTGAAATTAAGCAACCTTTGGAGATTGATTACGAGAATGAAAGCATAGCTGAAATTGTGGAAAAGATAGAATATGCCATAGAACAGCATCCATCTTTTTTAAAAGTGATTCCAAGAGAGGAAATAGAAGCTCAGGAAGAACTTAACAAATTAAGGAAATGGCGTTTGGAAGACGACTATTAAGCTAGACTTCCAGTTTTTTTAATTCCCTGTAATTTCGGTTAAGCCGTTTTAATAAAATCCCATAAATTAAATAATAAAAGCCTAATATAATGGCTATTAACAATCCTAAAAAAACAAGGGTTAAAATAATGGTTACGGCATAAAACTTAAATATTTCTCCATTGGCTGAAGCTTTTTCAACCAAAGAAATCATTTCTTCATCCCGATCAAATTGCACACCCAATGCTATAAAAGCAGAAAGAGCCAAATAAATTAAATTAAAGCCAACATATTGTTTTACGGTTCGTCTGGTTTTTAAAATGTTTTCCATTAATATTTTGGCACTGTCTGTAGCAGAAATGGTTCTGTAGTTCATGTAAAACTTATAGAAAAAATACCCCAAAATAATATAGCCTAAAATAAGAAATGGAATCATGATGTTTTCGGCATGATAACTCTCAAAACGTTTGTTGTATTCTGTGTTTTTAAAAGCGAAAGAGATTAGGGTCCAAAAGGCAAATTCTAAAATGCTTATGATAAAAATCCATTTCACAATAGAAGAGGATTTCTTTAAAATCATGCCATATATTTCTTTGTATGAAAGTTTTGGATACTTGGTATCTTCATTTTTCTTCCAGTCTTTCTTTAATAATTCTAATTCATCCATATGCTTACGGATTTAAAATAGTTCTTAGTTTGGTTTTAACACGATTCATTTTCACACGTGCATTAACTTCGCTAATTCCTATTGTTTCACTTATTTCTTTATAGCTTTTGTCTTCTAAATAAAGAAAAACAAGCGCTTTTTCAATGTCGTTTAATTGGTGTACAGCTTTGTATAGTAATTTCAATTGCTCTTCTTCCGTATCGTCGTAAGGTTCCGATTTTATTTTGTATTGAAAAGCATCAAAAGTTTCAGTTTTTATGGATCGCTTACGTTTTCTGTATAATGTAATGGCTGTGTTCAAGCCAACACGATACATCCAAGTGCTAAATTTTGAGTCGCCTCGAAACTTAGGATAGGCTTTCCAGAGCTGAATGGTAATTTCTTGGAATAAATCGTTATGTGCTTCTTGGTTGTTGGTATAGATCCTACAAACCTTGTGCACAATGTTCTGATTTTTCTCTAATTCTTCAACAAAGCTATGTTCTAACTCTTTATTCAAATTGGTGGTTTAGTTACACTATAAGTAGCAGTTTTTATAATTTGTTACAAATTCTCAAAACAATCTTTAAAAATAGTCTTTAACTTGTGTTTATTGTATCTTTGTAAGAGAAATTTTTCTACATTCCTATGAATATTCCAAAATCCAATCATCCTCGAATCGTAATTGTTGGTGGTGGTTTTGCAGGTGTCAGTTTGGTAAAACAATTTGCCAACAAAAAGGTGCAAATAGTTCTTTTGGACAAGCGCAATTACCATACATTTCAGCCTTTGTTATATCAAGTATCTTCCTCGGGTTTGGAACCAGACTCCATAGCCTATCCATTACGTAAAATTATTAAAAAGCACGATAATATTTTTTTTCGTTTAGCTGAAGTTTCAACCATAGACCCAAAAAGCCAACAGCTTATTACTGATATTGGCTCCCTTTCTTACGATTATTTGGTGATTGCAACTGGTACCAAGACCAATTATTTTGGAAACAAAGCTATTGAAACCAATAGCATGCCAATGAAAAATGTGCCTCAAGCCTTGAATATAAGAAGCCTGATACTTCAAAATTTTGAAAAAGCCACTATTGCCAATTCTTTAGAAGAACGCGAAGCCTTGCTTAACTTTGTGATTGTAGGTGGAGGACCAACAGGTGTGGAACTTGCTGGAGCCATTGCCGAATTAAAAAACCACATCCTTCCTAGGGATTATCACGATTTGAATGCCAAGGACATGCAAATACATTTGTTGGAAGGAAGTTCAAGGGTTTTGCCACCAATGAGCGAACATGCTTCTAAAAAAGCATTGGAATTTTTAGAAAAACTAGGAGTGATTGTACATTGTAACACGTTTGTAAAAGATTATAACGGTTTGGTGGTGTCTACCAATAATGGGTTGATTTTGGAAACTGAAACCCTTATTTGGGCAGCTGGCGTTACAGGTAACCCGGTTCAAGGATTAGATGCAAATGTTCTTGTGGATAAAGCCAACAGGTATCATGTAAACAGATACAACCAAATAATAGGCTACAACAATATTTTTGCTCTTGGAGACATTGCTTACATGAAAACAGAACGCTACCCAAAAGGACATCCACAAGTGGCCCAACCTGCCATTCAACAAGGGAAATTGTTAGGTAAAAATCTTATTAAATTAATAGAAGGGAAACCTTTAAAAGCATTTGAATATAGAGACAAAGGCTCCATGGCAACCATAGGAAGAAACAAAGCAGTAGTCGATTTAAAAGCTTATAAGTTTGCTGGTTTTTTTGCTTGGTTTGTTTGGATGTTTGTCCACCTGATGTCTTTAGTTGGGTTTAGAAACAGAGTGGTGGTTTTCTTTAATTGGACCTACAATTATATCAATTTTGATAAAGCAGCCAGATTAATCATAAGGCCTTTTAAAAAGTAGAATTAACTGTTTAATGTATTATATTTAATCCATTGATTATTAAAAATAAAATAAAGCATTATAAATAAAATCTATGGTTGCTTTAGAAGCCCTAAAACAATAAAAAGTTGGGCAAATCCATAGGTAAACATAATACTAAAATTTGTAAACGGCAAGGGTTGATAAAATTTGTTTAAGGCTAAAATACTATCCGATATCATAAATAAAATAGCACCAACAAAAACCAGGATGTAACTGTTTTTTGCAACCTGTCCCTGTCTTAAAAAAGCTGTTGTTGCCATACTTAAAATAACTACCATATAGATAATTACAGGATACAGCAAGTTGTTTAAACCATCTCTTAAAAAGTAAAATAAAAGGATTCCATAAACCAACATCAATCCCATAAAAACCCATCCTTTTTTTGATTTGTTCCTTTGTTTTAAAAACACCAAAACATAAAAAATGTGTGCAGATAAAAAAGCAAGCAATCCACCCATAAAAAAATAAGCAGAATGGTTTGTGAACATAAGTAGGATATCTCCTAAAAAAGAGCATATTAAAGCCAAAACAATTAGCAGTTTTATTTTTTTTTCCAAGTGAGAGCTTTGTTTCCAAAAAAATAGAATAAGGGAAATCAATAAGGCTGGCTTGGCTATATAATTGAAAATTTGCAGGTGTTTAAAACTTGATGTAATTATTTCTAAAGCCAGAAGAAAAATAAAGAGTAAGGAAAACGATTTTTCGGTTTTTGTTGGCATAATTCTTTTGGTTGTAATCAAATATATTCATTTCATCCTAAAATTTTTACAATTCGGTCATTTTTAGTTTATGTAAGTTTTGTTTATATGGAGATTTGCCCATCAATCTTCCTTTGCCTAGATGCTTAGGATGACCAATCAAAAAAATCGAACAGTTAAACTTACATTCATGAGACTATCATTTTTCATCCTTTTCTTTTTCATAGTGACTTCAAGCATATCGCAAACAATCATTACAGGAAAGGTAATAGATACCAAAAACCAACCTATTGAGGGAGCCAATGTTTATTTAGATGGAACCTACGATGGAACCATAACGGATGCCAATGGCCAGTTTTCTTTTTCAACTAACGAAACTGGAGTGGTTAGCTTAAAAATCTCTTTTCTTTCCTACGAGACCTTTCGGCTTACGCAAGAGGTTTCAAGCTTAAACAATTTGGAAGTTAAACTTCGTGACGATGTGAATGCTCTGGATACAGTTGTTATTTCTGCAGGAACCTTTTCAGCAGGAGACAACAGTAAAGTATCTGCGCTAAAACCTTTGGATGTGGTTACCACAGCTAGTGCTTTGGGAGATTATGTTGGTGCCTTGCAAACCTTGCCAGGAACCACAACTGTTGCCGAAGATGGACGTTTGTTTGTAAGAGGTGGAGACGCAGAAGAAACTCAAATTTTTATAGATGGTATTCGTGTATTCACACCTTACGTGCCTTCCACAAACAACATTCCAACTCGAGGGAGATATTCCCCATTTTTATTTGATGGGATTACATTTTCAACAGGAGGCTATTCGGCAGAGTATGGCCAAGCATTGTCCTCTGTATTGTTGTTGAACACCATAGAAGAACCTGAACAGGAAAAAACCGATATTGGTATTATGAGCGTTGGTGCTTCTTTGGGCCATACCGAAAAATGGAAAAACAGTTCCTTGAGCCTTAATGGAGCTTATATAAATTTAGCACCTTATGTGGCATTGTTTCCCGATAGAAATGATTGGAAACAACCTTTTCAAGGAGGTTCTGGAGAAGCTGTTTTTAGAAAAAAATTCAACAATGGCATGCTTAAATTCTATTCAGCTTTTGAGTCTAGTGGTTTCGAATTGATTCAAGAAGATATTAATTATGTGGATGGGGTTTATTACAAATCCAATAATAAAAACCTCTATGTTAATGGATCTTATCAAGGGCTTTTAAGTACTGACTGGACAGTTTTTGGAGGTTTAAGCTACACCAACAACAGCAGTAAGATGAAAGTTATGGACAATGATGTTAAGGACAAGGAACATTCCTATCATTTAAAAATGAAATTGAAACACCGTTTCAATAATAGGTTTAAACTCAATTTTGGAGCTGAGTATTTGGCAACAAATTTTAATGAGGATTACAACAGTCCTTTTATAAACAACGTATCTTATGGTTTTAATAATAATATTGCCTCCGCTTATTCTGAAGCAGATGTGTTTTTCTCAAAAAACTTGGCTTTAAAAGCTGGTTTGCGTTTGGAATATAGTGAGTTGTTTAAAGAATTGACTCTTTCACCAAGGGTGTCATTGGCATATAAAACATCTACTAAAAGTCAGGTGTCTGTGGCCTATGGCAACTTTTACCAAAACCCAAACAACAATATTCTAAAATTTGAGCAAGATTTAAATGCTCAAGAAACAAGACATTATATTTTTAATTATCAATTAAACAAAAATGGTAAAATTTTTAGGGCAGAAGCTTTCTATAAGGACTACCAAAACTTAATAAAATACGATACGGAATATGCTGATTTTACCAGTAACTACAACAATTTGGGTTCTGGTTATGCTACAGGAATCGATTTGTTTTGGAGGGATAACAAAAGTATTAAAAACCTGGATTACTGGATAAGTTACAGTTTTTTGGACAGTGAAAGGGATTACGAAAATTATCCCGTTCAAGCCGTTCCAAGTTTTGTGAATACGCACAACCTATCGGTTGTTACTAAATATTGGATTGAAAATTGGAAAAGCCAACTTGGGTTGAGTTATGGTTTTGCCTCTGGAAGAACCTACACCAATCCAAATGAAACGGGTTTTTTAAACCAAAAAACCAAATCTTACAACAATTTAAGTTTTAATTGGGCTTATTTAATCAGTCAACAAAAAATCCTTTATTTTTCCGTTAATAATGTCTTGGGACTAAAAAACATTAATGGATACCAATATGCAGATTTACCAGATAGTAACGGAATCTATGCAAGTAATGCTCTTAGGCCAGCAGCCGATCAATTCTTTTTTGTGGGTTTTTTCTGGACCATAAGTGAAAAGGGAACCGATAATCAATTGGATAACTTATAAAATAACCCTTTTAAGTAGTTTTTGCCAAACATGACCAATATCATAGTAATTTGAAAGTTAGAGTGTTAACTTTAATACTATAAATTATTTTGTCATGGAACCTAAAAAAAACCCAAATATAGAGGTTGGTAGAAATAGTGGTTTGTATTTCGCAATAGGTTTAAATATCATGTTGCTGTTTACATACTTAACCATGGAGCATAAAACTTTTGAGACTTCCAAAGTAATATTGGAAAACATTGAAATGGAAGATGTTTTTGAAGAAGATATTCCAATTACCGATTTGAACATGCCTCCACCACCTCCACCACCTCCAGTACTATCAGCACCAGAAACCATTACTGTTGTTGAAGACACCAAAGACATTGAGGAAACAGTGCTTGAAAGTACAGAAACAGACCAAGAAGAGAAAATAGCAGAGCGTATTGTTGAGGTAGAGGAAGTCCAGGTTGAAGAAGTGGAAGAAGAAGTATCTGTGCCTTTTTCGGTTGTGGAAAAAGTGCCAATTTTTCCTGGTTGTTCTGGTAATACCAATCAGGAATTAAAAGAATGTTTTAGTAAAAAAATAAATGAGCACATAACCAAAAACTTTAAATACCCACAAACAGCTTTGGAATTGGGTATTTATGGACGTGTAATCGTACTTTTTGTAGTGGATAAAGAAGGAAACATTACCAACATTCAATCTAGAGGACCAGATAAAATGCTTGAAAAAGAAGCAGAACGCATCATTGGGTTGTTGCCACAAATGAAACCTGGTTTACAACGTGGCAATCCGGTAACAGTTCCCTATAGCATCCCTATAAACTTCAAAATTCAAAACTAATAAGCTTTACCTAAAAACGTATTTCAGCCCTTATTTTACAAGCACTTTCCAATATCTTGAGAGTGTTTTTTTTGTTTTCCTACAATTCGGAAATAAAAATCAACAATTCGGTAAAGCTCTTTTTAAAGCCCATGTTATTGTTTGCATATTTGTTTCAATATTAAAATCAAATAATCATGAAACACTTTAAATTACTTACAATTTGTTTGGTTGTTTTAATTACAGCAAACTTAAAAGCGCAAACCAATTACGAAAAAGGCATGCAAAAAGCTTTCGATTTATGGGGAACCAATCCCATTGAAGCATCACAAATGTTTGAAAGAATAGCCCATGCAGAACCAGATAACTGGTTGCCTCCTTATTATGCAGCAGAAACCTTGATTTTGGATGGATTTACAAAACTGGATAACAAAGAGGTTTTGGAAGCCCAACTAAATCAAGCACAGAATTTTTTAAATGACGCTACTGCCATTTCAAAAAACAATCCAGAGGTCATGGTTTTGCAAGCTTTACTTTATACTGTTTATGTAGCCAGCGATGGAGCTACTTATGGCATGACCTTGTCTGGAAAAATCATGTCTTTGTATGAACAGGCCGAAGCTTTGGCGCCAAACAACCCAAGGGTTGTACTGAACAAAGCCGATTGGGAAATGGGAGGAGCACGTTATTTTGGTCAGGATACAACACCATTTTGTAAAGATGTAGAAAGAGCTTTGCAACTTTTTGCTACCTTTAAACCAGAATCGAAATTTGCTCCATCATGGGGAAAAGAACGCGCTGAAGAGATTTTAAAAGATTGTAAATAAAAATCATGAGCAGAAACACTAAAAATATATTAATAACCTTTGGCATTGGCTGTATAGTATTTGTAATTGGGAACGCTATTTTTAGTGGTTTTGAATTTGAAGACAGCAACGAGATACTTATTAATTTTACCTTCTATCAACTTTATGCATTTGTTTTGGGATATTCCAATATGTATTTTTTTAACTATTTGGAAAAATATCCCTGGAAAGAAAAAGAAGCTGTAAAACGTATTGTTATAGGTATTATTGGTTCCATTGCACTCACTTTGGTTGGTTTGTTTTTTTTACGAATGGCCACAGCGCTGTTTTACAACAAGCAATCATTTGAAACCTTTATGGCTAACGAATCCTACAGGGATTATACCTTTGGGTTGTGGATTACCTTAAGTATTGTAATAACCTTTCATGCTGTTTATTTCTTTAAAAAGAACCAGGAAAAAAAGGTTAAGGAATCTCAAATAGTTGCACAAACGCAAACAGCTAAATTCGATGCTTTAAAAAACCAGCTGGATCCACATTTTTTGTTTAACAGTTTAAATGTCTTAACCAGCTTAATTGAAGAGAATCCAGATAAAGCACAAGATTTTACAACGTCCTTATCTAAAGTTTATCGTTATGTTCTGGAACAAAAAAATAAGGATTTAGTGTCTGTGGATGAAGAGCTAAAATTTGCCAAGACCTATATGTCTTTACTAAAGATGCGCTTCGAGGACAGTATTGTTTTCGATATTCCGGAACAGGCTTCAAATCCAGAAAGTAAGGTGGTGCCCTTATCTCTTCAGCTTTTATTGGAGAATGCCGTAAAACACAATATGGTTACGGAAAAAAATCCGTTGCACATTAAAATTTACGAAAAAGACGGGCTTTTAATAGTAGAAAATAATTTACAGATAAAACAAATAGTAAAAAAGAGTAGCGGTGTAGGGTTGAGTAATATCATGCAACGCTACCAATTATTAACCAAACGAAAAGTTATCATCAATCAACAAGCAGACAGTTTTGCAGTTGCAATACCTATGCTTACAAAACAAATTACCATTATGGAAACAAAATCAGAACACAACAGGGAAGACGCTTATTATAGAGCTAAAAAACAAGTAGAAGAAATTAAAGGGTTTTACGGGAACCTGCTTTCTTTTTGCATTGTCATACCTTTTATAATATTTATTAACTATCAAACCTCATGGGGCTTTCAATGGTTTTGGTTCCCTATGTTGGGTTGGGGAATGGGCTTGCTGTTTCATGCCTTTGCTGTATTTGGATACGGTAAATCTTGGGAACAACGCAAGATTCAAGAAATTATGGAGAAAGAAGAGACGTATAATCAAAATAAATGGAAATAATCATGGAACGGGATTTCTCAAAGCTGGAACGCTTGGAACGTGTAAAAAAGCGGGTTAAAAAAATCAAAGGGTTTTATGTGCATTTATTGGTATATGTGGTTGTAAACCTGATGATTGTGGTTTTAAATATCCAAGATTTAGAGCCTGGTGAAAGCTATTTTCAATATAAAAATTTCTTTACTTTGTTTTTCTGGGGAATTGGTTTGGCTGTCCATGGATTAAGCGTGTTTTTGCCAAATTTTATTTTAGGAAAAAACTGGGAAGAACGTAAAATAAAACAACTCATGGAAGAGGATAAAAAACACTGGAAATAAACTTTTTCAAAACAATCAATTTAAAACCAATCAACCTTATAAACTATGAAAGTCATTATTATTGAAGACGAAAAACCATCTGCAAGACGTTTACAGAGAATGCTGGATAAAATAGGCATTCAAGCAGAAACCATGTTGCATTCCGTGGAGGAATCCGTTGCTTGGTTTCAGGAGAATGAGCATCCAGATTTAATCTTTTTGGACATTCAACTGAGCGATGGTCTTTCGTTTGAAATTTTCGATTTGATAGATGTAAAATCTTCCATCATTTTTACCACTGCCTATGATGAATACGCGCTTCAAGCCTTCAAACTAAATAGTGTGGATTACCTGTTGAAACCCATAGATGCTGAGGAAATGGAGAAAGCCATCCATAAATTCAATTCAAAGCATAAAACCATTCAGCCTATTACCTTAAATTTTGACGATATTAAAAAACTGTTGGTAAATCCAATAGAAAGAGACGACAAGGAGTACAAAAAGCGTTTTTCGGTAAAAGTTGGTCAGCATTTAAAGCTTGTTCCCATTGATGACATTGAATGTGTTTACAGCGAAAATAAAGGCACCTATCTATACACAACCGAAGGCAGGAACTATTTGATAGATCAAACTTTGGAGCAACTTGAAACCGAACTGCAACCTGAAACCTTTTTTAGGGTTAACAGAACGTTTTTTGTAAATATCAATGCCATAAAAGATATGGTTAGCTATACCAATTCGCGTTTGCAAATTAAATTGCATTCCTATAACGAGCAAGAGGTTATTGTAGCAAGGGAGCGTGTTAAGGATTTTAAAAGCTGGCTGGAGTAAAGTAAGGGCTTATTCCTCAATTCTATTGTCATCAAAAGACGAAGGTAAGAGTTTGGGAATAAACTTAATCACCAAAGGTAGCAGCAATGCACCTCCAGGAAGCATGAAAATGGCCAAACTTGGTATGGATTTAAAAATATCCAACAATTGTGTTTGCACTTTCTTTTGTTCTTCGTCGCTTAAATCCCTAACCGTAGATTTGGACAACAACACCATGAGCTCCTTACTCTCCATAAGCTCTTTTTGCAAACGCTTGCTGTTTCTGGAAATAAGTTTGTTAACCATTTTACTCGAGTTGGAATAAAAGGTTTTTACAATGTTTTTAGAACTTAATAGAGCTATTTTATCTTTATTGCTTTTATAGAACAACTCTATAAAGCGTATGGAATTATAAATGCGTACCTGCTCAAGCTGCAGTTGTTCGCCAAGTTTTAAAAGCAGTGTTTTTTCATTTTTGTCAATATTTAAATCTCCCCAAGTTGCCATGCAGGCAATATCCATAATATAATAAGTTTCCAAATTGGTATTTATAAACTCCAAGGCTTCTTGGAATGTTAGTGTTTTATGGGATTTGTACCTTATGGATTGGTCGACCAACTTTAACAAACTGTTGTCGTATTCTGTTTTTTTGCTTTTGGAATTTAAAACCTCCCTTACTATGGTCTCTATGGCAGATTCCAAATGCTGAATGTGTTTTTCTGAAATTTCCTGCGTTAGTAAAAATGCTTTATAGGCCAATATATCAGTAAACAGCAAAGCATTTGTAATAAAATAATTAAAACTCCTGTCAATTAAATTGTCATCTATTTGAATGCGTTTGTGAATTATTTTTTCCAGTAAGGAGGCAGTTTTCTTTTCGCCTAAAATTTCAGAAAATATGGAAGTGGAGTGTGCATTGATTTCAATATAAAAATTGATAATGCTTTCAATAAATTCAACATCAGAAGTTTTGTTTTCTTCAAAAATATATTTCAAAGCAAGTAAAAAATTTACTTTGCATATTTCTTCTTCGGTTAATTCTGAAGCATCAAAATGGTCTTTTAAAACCTTAACGTTGCTACCATAAATAAAGCCACTTTCCCTTAAAATATCGTAAAAGGTGTTCTCGTCTGTATGATTCCAGATAGGGTTTGTGTCTAATTCTTTTAGTAACTTTTTTATCCAGCCACTTGCTGATGGATTCATGATTGACAAATTTCTTCGCAGTAAAGATAAATTTTATATCTAAAATCAACCAATACTATAAGTGTAAAAAATATTTATAAAGCTCTGTGATTTTTTAAAAGGGTTAAAAGCAAAAGTTAAAAAGCTGTTAACATTGTGAAAGGGTTATTGCTGTCGCTATATTTTTACCGGTTAATCGTTTAATCACGTTAATTAATTATTTATGAAAAGAATCTTTACGTTTTTATTGCTTTTAATTGTTGGCAGCTCACAGGCTCAGAACATCAAAGGTGTTGTTGCTAATAGCAACCAACAACCATTGGAGGATGTTTACATATACAACACAAACTCATCATCCCATGCGCATACCATGGCCAATGGCTCTTTTGTGTTAGAGAACAATCAGGTAGGAGATTCTTTAACCCTTGGTTTGTTGGGATACGAAAAGACTTTTTTGGTGTTGAACGAAAACCATTTCAAAGATAGCCTTACCATTGTTTTAAAAGGAAAGACCATTTTATTGGATGAATTGGTGATTACGGAACAAATAGACGCTTTAAACAGCATTTCCAAAGTGGATTTGGAAACCAATCCAGTTAATTCTTCACAAGAAATTTTACGTAAAGTCCCAGGCCTGATTATTGGGCAACATGCTGGAGGAGGAAAGGCCGAACAAATATTTTTACGTGGTTTTGATATTGACCATGGTACAGATATCAGTCTCTCTGTAGATGGTATGCCTGTAAATATGGTGTCTCATGCTCACGGACAGGGTTATAGCGATTTACACTTTCTTATTCCGGAAACCATTAATAATATCAACTTTGGTAAAGGACCATACTATGCCAACAAAGGCGATTTCAATACGGCTGGATATGTGGACTTCAATACCAAAGAGGATATTGGCTCCAGTGAAATAAACTTCAGTTACGGACAATTTAATTCCATGCGAACGCTTGGCATGTTTGACCTGTTGGGAAATACACCCAACCAAAATGCCTATGTAGCCTTGGAGTACATTCAATTTGATGGACCTTATCAGTCTCCTCAAAATTTCAACCGTATCAATCTTTTTGGGAAATACACCACGTATCTTAAAGGAAACGACAGATTATCTGTATCGCTTTCTCATTTTAAAAGTCGTTGGGATGCTTCGGGACAAATACCACAAAGGGCTGTAAACTCTGGTATGATAGATCGATGGGGTTCTATTGATGATACCGAAGGAGGAAATACCTCCAGAACCAATTTTAATGTAGAGTACAACTCCTTATTATCCGAAAATTTACAGTTTAAGTCCAATGTGTTTTATTCGCAATACAATTTTGAACTGTATTCCAATTTCACCTTCTTTTTGGAAGACCCAATCAATGGCGACCAAATAAAACAAAAAGAAGCTAGGGATATTTTTGGTTTCAATACAGAATTTACTCGAGATGGCAATTTAGGTGCAGTTGAAGCTACTTATACGGGAGGTTTTGGCATGCGTTACGATTTTGTAAACGATGTGGAATTGTCGCATACATTAAATAGAAACGAAACGTTAAATTATATGGCTTTGGGCGATGTGAACGAAACCAATATGTTTGCCTATATAAATGCCGAACTGGACTTTGGTAAATTTATAGTAGCGCCAGCGTTGCGTTTGGATTATTTTAAGTTTATGTACAATGATGCTTTGGTGAGTGATTATGAAACCCTTTCAGAAACAAAAACCATAGTAAACCCTAAGGTGAATTTCTTTTTTAACCAAAATGAAAACCTACAATGGTTTTTAAAAACTGGTATAGGTTTCCATTCAAATGATGCCAGGGTTGTGGTGCAACAACAAGGCGAGGATATTTTACCAAGAGCTTATGGAGCCGATTTTGGGGCTATTTGGAAACCAGTTCCTAAAGTGGTTTTTAATACAGCTTTGTGGTACTTGTTTTTGGAACAGGAATTTGTGTATGTTGGAGATGCTGGAATTGTGGAGCCTAGTGGAGAATCCAAACGATATGGGTTGGATTTGGGCTTAAGGTACCAAATTACAGATTGGTTGTATTTTGATACAGACGCAACCTTAACACATGCTAGAAGTGTAGAGGAACCTTCCGGGGAAGATTACATTCCTTTAGCACCAGATTTCACACTTACAGGAGGCTTGTCGGTGAATAATTTTAAAGGGTTTTCTGGAGCGATTCGTTATCGATTTATAGATGATAGACCAGCAAATGAAGACAATTCCATAGTTGCCGAAGGTTATTTTGTAACCGATCTGAACTTAAGCTATGAGTTTGCCAATAATTTGGTTCTGGGAATTGCCATAGAAAACCTTTTCGATACCGAATGGAACGAAACGCAATTTGCCACAGAGTCCAGATTGCAAAACGAATTGGAACCTGTTGAAGAAATTCACTTTACTCCTGGAACACCTTTCTTTTTTAAAGCCAATATTAGTTATAGATTTTAGTACCTGTTGAGTTGAAGAATAAAAAAAATGCTGCCAGATGGCAGCATTTTTATTTGTGTTTAGGTTTATATTTATTCTAAGTTTATAATACCACCACAGCTTACACGACCACCAGCATCACCAGTGGGTTGGGATGTAAAGTCGTCTGCACCTTGATGCACAATCACGGCTTTATCCAAAATATCCTTGTTAGGATCTCCACAACCTATACACCATTGGTCTGTACTGAATGTAATGGTACCATTTCCGTTTTCGTCAGCTTCAAAATTTCCTATATCACCTTTGTGATATCCTTTTACGTCACCCCATTTTCCGTGAGGTTCGTTTGTTGGGTTCCAGTGTCCACCTGTAGATGTTCCATCTGGTGCAGAACAATCAGATTTTTCATGTAAATGGATGGCATGGGTTCCAGGGGTTAAACCGTCAAAAACAGCAACCATGGTTACTTTTCCTTCTGTTTCTGTAAATACAGCGCTTCCGTTTACTTTACTGTCACTTTTAGGTTCTAGTTTAATTTTTATTTTCTTAACATCTTCATTTACGGTTTCTTCAACAGGTTCTACTACGTTTTCTTCGGTAGTGGTTCCTTCGGCTTCAGTGTTTTCTTTTTTGTCGTTTTTACAGCTTATTGCAAAACTCAAGCTTAGCAATAACGCAAACAATATCGGTTTTTTCATTTTAAATTAATGTTTAAGGTTTATCCAAAGTTACGTAAATAATAGAAGGATTTAAAATTTTAAACCCTCTAATATGATAAAAGTCATGTTTTAAAAATCGCATTAAATATACTTTTGTACCTGAATTGTTTAGGTATGAAAAACTCTTTAATAAATAAATATAATGTAGCTGGACCTCGATACACGAGCTATCCAACGGTTCCTTATTGGGACATAAACACCTTTTCATCTAAAAAATGGAAAGAATCCTTAATAAAATCTTTTAACGAAAGCAACCAGACTGAGGGGTTAAGCCTTTATTTGCATTTGCCTTTTTGTGAGAGCCTGTGCACCTTTTGTGGTTGTAACAAGCGTATCACCAAAAGACACGAGGTAGAGTCGCCATATATAACTGCTGTTTTAAAAGAATGGGATTTATATTGCAAGTTGTTTGATACCAAACCCAATATTAAAGAAATACATTTGGGTGGAGGAACACCAACGTTCTTTTCCACAGACAACCTAAAGCGTTTAATTGAAGGGCTTTTAAAAAGGGCAACTTTGGCAGAAGGCTATGAGTTTAGTTTTGAAGGCCATCCAAACAATACGACCAAAGAACATTTGCAAACCTTGTACGATTTAGGGTTTAGACGTGTTAGTTTTGGAGTTCAGGATTATAACAAAACCGTTCAAATAGCCATTCATAGAATTCAACCCTTTGAAAATGTCAAGCGTGTTACAGAACAAGCAAGGGAAATAGGCTATACGTCTGTGAGTCACGATATTATTTTTGGTTTACCTTTTCAAACCATAGAACATGTTCAAGAAACCATAAATAAAACCAAAGAGCTTATGCCAGACCGATTGGCATTTTACAGTTATGCACATGTACCATGGATAAAAGGCAATGGGCAACGTGGTTTTAAAGAAGAAGATTTACCTACTCCAGAAACCAAAAGAAGACAATACGAACTAGGTAAAGAGCTGCTTGCAGAAGCTGGCTTTGTGGAAATTGGCATGGATCATTTTGCCCTTAAATCAGATTCATTGTACAAATCCATAGAACAACAAAAACTACACCGGAATTTTATGGGCTATACAGCTTCCAAAACACAGGCCATGATTGGCTTGGGGGTTTCTTCCATAAGCGATAGCTGGTATGGCTTTGCACAAAACGTAAAAAGCCTGGAAGAATATTATCATTTAATAGACGAAAACATCATTCCTATATATAGAGGTCATATTTTAAATGACATCGACCTAACAATCAGGAAACATATTTTAAACCTAATGTGCCAGTTTTATACTTCTTGGAACTCAGACGCACAGTATTTTAAAGAACTTCCGGAAGTTTTAAAAAAGCTGGAGGAAATGGAAACAGATGGTTTGTTGGAAATAAACAGCACAAGCCTTCAGGTAACCGAAAAAGGAAAACCATTTGTAAGGAACATTTGTATGGCTTTCGATTTGTTATTGCAAGAAAAAATGCCAGAAACCCAATTGTTTTCTATGACGATATAAAAACACAACCAAAAAAATGAAAAAAATAATTGTACCAGTCGATTTTTCTGAGCATTCCGAATATGCTTTAGAAGCAGCATCCATGTTGGCCAAAAAGAACAACGCCGAAATTTTAGCATTGCACATGCTGGAAATTTCCAATGCTGTTTTAACAAAAGCAGATAATATGAAACAAATGGAATCTCTGTTTTTTTTAAGATTGGCCGAACAAAAATTCGAAGATTTTTTAAACAAAGAATATCTTAAAGGAGTTGCGGTAACACCCATTGTTAAACACTTTAAAGTATTTAGCGAAGTCAACGAAGTGGCCAAGGAACACCATGCCGATTTAATAGTGATGGGGTCTCAAGGGGCAAGTGGACTTAAAGAAGTGCTGGTTGGCTCCAATACCGAAAAAGTGGTAAGGCATTCAGATATTCCAGTGCTCATAATCAAACACAATCCTATTTTAATGGATTTCGAAAACATGGTTTTTGCTTGCGATTTTTCGGAAGAAGCCATAGAACAATATGTAAAAGCCAAAGAAATGGCTGTAAAACTGGGAGCTAAAATGCACTTGGTATATGTAAATTTACCAGGCTCTAAGTTTAAAAGCTCGGCAGAGATAGAAAAACAAGTAGCAGCTTTTCTTAGAAAAGCCGATGGTGGCATTGAAAAAATGAACGAAGTGAATTATGTAAACGATTATAGCATTGAGAAAGGGATTTTAAATTTCTCCAACGTTATAGGAGCCGATTTAATAGCAGTGGCAACACATGGTAGAAAAGGCATAGCACACTTCTTTGAAGGAAGCATTTCTGAAGATATAGCAAACCATTCTACCTTACCAGTAATGACTTTTAAAATTTAGTTTTTTTCTTCATAAGAAACTTTTTCATGATGAAAAAGGGTTGAACTTTGTTTCAACCCTTTTTTTTATAAAAAAAGACGAAATAATCCTAAATATGATTAATGTCATATTTTGTTTTATAGATAGCTCTTAAATTTGTCCTATTAAATTAAATATATATCATGAAGTCAACACTAAAAATTATTACCGTTTTATTTATTTCACTACTTGTAAGTTGTGGAGGAAAAGAAGAAAAAAAAGAAGAAACATTTTCTTACCAAAAAAAGGCGCCAACTGAGAAAAAGGAAGAAGCGCCAAAAGTTGAAACAGTAAAAGCTTCCGAAAAAATAGATCTAACCAATAAAGGGGTTGGGCCTATCAAATCGGTAGAGTTACCTGCAGACATAGACCAAAGTATGGCTACCAAAGGTGAAGACATTTATAAAAAAATGTGTACAGCTTGCCATAGAGTTGACAAAAAATTCATTGGTCCAGCTCCTACAGGTATCTTAGAGCGTAGAACACCAGAATGGATTATGAACATGATTTTAAATCCTGAAGAAATGGTGCAAAACGATCCTTTGGCAAAAGAATTGTTAATTGAGTTTAACGGTTCCCCAATGGCTAACCAAAACTTAACAGAAGATGAAGCTAGAGCTGTTTTAGAATACTTTAGAACACTTAAATAATTCATATTATGAAAACAACAACCAACCTTAAATTTTTATTCACTGCTTTTTTAGTTGTATTGTTTGTTAGTTGCAAAAACGAAGCTAAAACAGAACAAGTAGAAGAGCCAGTCATTGCCATTTCAACAGAAGCACCTGAAAGACAAGGTCAAGCTTTTATTGAAGATGATGAGGCAGTACCAAATGTCTTGCAAATAGCCATAGGTTCTCCAGACCATACTACATTGGTAGCAGCTGTTCAAGCAGCTCAACTGGAAAACGCTTTGGTAAATGCAGGTCCATTAATGGTATTTGCACCAACAAACGAAGCTTTTGCTGCTTTGCCAGAAGGAACCGTAGAAGATTTACTAAAACCTGAAAACAAAGATGCCTTAGCAAATATTTTAAAATACCATGTAACTCCTGGAAACTACTCTAAAGATTTTTTAAAGAAATTTAAAAAATTAGGACAAGCTAATAACGGCTATGTTGCAGTAGAAGTTAAAGGAGACGATGTTTACGTAGGTGGAGCTAAAATTATAGCTAGCATTCCTGCAGGTAACGGAATCGTTCATGTGGTGGATAAAGTTATTTTACCTAATTAAAATTAAACACTAATAAATATCATTCTTATGAAAAACTTTTTTAAATTATCAATAGGGCTTTTCTTTACAGCAGTAGCTTTTACAAGTTGTAATGATCAAAAGTCGAACAAATCTAATGGAGCTTTAAGTTCAAGTAATGCCGAGAAGGTATACATTGCTCCAGGTGAACACGATTCGCATTATGCGTTTATTTCTGGAGGATATAGTGGTAACCTTACAGTGTACGGATTACCATCTGGAAGAATGTTTAAAGAAATTCCAGTATTCTCTCAATTCCCTACCAATGGTTACGGGTACTCTGAAGAAACCAAACCTATGTTAGAAACTTCTTATGGCTTTGTGCCTTGGGACGATTCTCACCATCCAGATATTTCTCAAACTAATGGAGAATTAGATGGACGTTGGGTTTTTATTAATGGTAACAACACACCACGTATTGCTAGAATTAGCTTAAAAACGTTTGAAACTGAAGAAATTATCGAAGTTCCAAACAGTGCTGGTAACCACAGTTCATCTTTTATTACAGAAAATACAGAGTACGTAGTAGCAGGAACACGTTTTTCTGTACCAGTTCCTCAAAAAGATATGTCTATAAAAGACTATAAAGGAAACTTTAAAGGAGCGCTTTCTTTTATTTCTGTAGATCCAGAACATGGACATATGGATATTAAATTCCAAGTATTAATGCCAGGATTTAACTACGATTTATCTCACCCAGGACGTGGAAAATCTCATGGATGGTTCTTCTTTACAACATATAATACAGAAGAAGCAAACTCTCTTTTAGAGGTTAATGCATCTCAAAACGATAAAGATTTTATTGCAGCAATTAACTGGAAAAAAATTGAAGAATACGTGAACAATGGTGGAGGTACTATGATGCCAGCTAACTATGCACACAACGTATATAACGATAATACACATACAGCAACTTCCACTATGAAAAAAGAAGTGCGTGTTATTAACCCTTCTGAAGTTCCTGGAGCTGTATTCTTATTACCAACACCAAAATCACCTCACGGTTGTGATGTAGATCCTTCTGGAGAGTATATTGTTGGTAATGGTAAATTATCTGCAAACTTAACAGTACATTCATTTACTAAAATGTTAGATGCTATTGAAAACGAAAAGTTTGATGGTGATGCTTATGGTATTCCTATCTTAAAATTCGAAGATGTATTGGCAGGTTCTGTAGAGCAACCAGGTTTAGGCCCTTTACATACAGAATTTGATGGTGAAGGAAACGCTTATACTACATTCTTTATCTCTTCTGAAGTTGTTAAATGGAAATTAGGTACTTGGGAAGTTATTGATAGAAAACCAACTTATTATTCTGTAGGTCACTTAACAATTCCTGGTGGAAACTCTAGAAAACCATTTGGTAAATACATGTTCGCTATGAATAAAATAACAAAAGACCGTTATTTACCAACAGGTCCAGAAATGGAACACTCTGCACAATTATATGATATTTCAGGAGATAAAATGGAATTACTTCTAGATTTCCCTACTCATGGTGAACCTCACTACGCAGCAGCTATACCAGCAGATATTGTTAAAAATAACTCTCAGAAAATATTCAAATTAGCTGAAAATGAGCATCCAAGAAAAGCTTTGAGTGATGCTGAAGGTAAAGTGGTAAGAGATGGTAAAAACGTTCATATATATATGACCATGATTCGTAGCCACTTCTCTCCAGACAATATTGAAGGTGTTAAAGTTGGAGATAAAGTATTCTTCCACATTACAAACTTAGAGCAAGATTTTGATGTGCCTCATGGTTTCGCAATGATTGGAGCTAATAATGCCGAATTATTAATCATGCCTGGACAAACAAGAACTTTAACTTGGGAAGCTAAGCAAGTAGGTGTATGGCCATTCTATTGTACAGACTTCTGTTCTGCTTTACACCAAGAAATGCAAGGTTATATCCGTGTGTCTCCAGCAGACTCCGATATTGAATTGTCTTGGTCTCTAGGCGAATAAAAGTTTAGATATAAATAAAGCTTAGGAAAATTTTGTTTTAGTGTTTATTTTCCTACTCTAAGGCGAGAGTTGAATATATCGCTCTCGCCTTTCTTTTTAAAACACTATTAACTAAATGGTTAATAAATAATTGTTAATTTTATGAAAAAGGCTGGAATTGTAATGGTTTTAGGTTCTTTATTGTTGTTGGGACTTTTTAAATTCCCACTTTGGAACATCATGCTTGGTGCTCCTCAATATCCTGAACCTCTAGGAATGAATATTTACATTCAAGGAATTAAAGGAGTGTCTGAGTTTGACCTTCAAAATATTGATGGGTTAAACCACTATATTGGAATGAAAACGATACCTAAACCTGAAGATATGTGGGAATTTGCCGTGTTCCCTAAAGTTATTATAGGGATGGTTGTTTTAGGTGTAGCTATTGGTTTATTAGGCTTTTTTGAGAAAATAAGTTATAAATATTTTCTAGGTTGGTTTGTACTTATGTCTGTATTAGGTATCTTAGGCATGTACGATTTTAATAATTGGTTAACATCCTATGGTAGTGATCTGGATCCACATGCCATTATAAAAGTAACAAACCCAGATGGTTCACCTATGACGTATAAGCCACCATTACTTGGTCATCAAAAATTACTTAATTTTGATGTAACTTCGTTACCACACATAGGAGGATATCTTATGTTTGTAGGAATGTCGCTAACACTTGTGGCTTTCTGGTTAGGTAGAAGATTTAGCCTAAAGAATACTGGAGAATAATCTCCAAAAGATTAAATAAAACACTAAAAAAATGCAAAGATTTAAACTTATTTCCTTTGTGGTATTACTATTGGTATTAGCCAGTTGTAATGTTGGACCACAAGCTATAGACTACGGAAACGATGGTTGTCATTTTTGTAAAATGACCATTGTAGATAAGGTTCATGCTGCAGAAATTGTAACCAAGAAAGGTAAAATTTACAAGTTTGATGCCTCTGAATGTATGATAAACTTTATGAAGGAATTTGAAGCTTCCGACATAGAATTGTATTTAACAAATATTTATACAGAGCCAGAAACACTTGTAGATGCCACAAAAGCAACTTTTTTAATTAGTAAAAATGTTCCAAGTCCTATGGGAGCTTTTTTAACAGCTTTTAAATCTAAAGAAGATGCCCAAAAGGTTCAAGAAGAAAAAGGAGGAACACTTTATACCTGGAATGAATTATTAGTTCATTTTAAAGACAGTTAGCATGAAAATTAAAATAGTTTCTTTTATAGCTATTTTCTTAGTTAGCTTTTTGCATGCCCAAAACATTGAAGTCTGTGAAAATTGTCCAGTTTCAAATATAAAAGATGCCATAAAAGTTGCTAAAGATTTTGATACCATTGTTATAAAAAAAGGCACCTACAAAGAACACGATATACTTGTAGATAAACCTTTGACCATTATTGGTAAAGACTATCCTGTAATAGATGGCGAAATGAAAGGTGAAATTATCACCGTTGTTTCAGACAGTGTTACTGTAGATGGCCTGTTCATTATTAATGTTGGTACCAGTTATACCGAAGATTATGCAGCTATTCGGGTAAAAAGGAGCAAGGACTTTGTTATTAAAAACCTGGTCCTGGAAAAACTGTTTTTTGGTATTTACATTGAAAAATCACAAAACGGAAAAATCTTTCACAATAAAATAATAGGGGATGCCGTAGAAGAGTATAACTCCGGAAATGGTATTCAATTATGGTACAGCAAAAACGTTGAAATTGAACATAATTTTGTAGAACGCGTTCGTGATGGGATTTATCTGGAATTCTCAGACTTTTGTACCATAAAAAACAATGTTAGTGCAAACAATATTAGGTATGGCCTGCACTTCATGTTCTCTAACGATGATATTTACCAAGACAATATCTTCGAAAACAATGGAGCAGGAGTGGCTGTCATGTTTTCAAAGAAAATAAAAATGTACAACAATGTTTTTAAAGAAAACTGGGGGACTGCATCTTATGGTTTGCTCTTAAAAGAGATAAACGATGCCGAAATTAAGGGCAATATTTTTTCTAACAATACCATAGGGATCAACATAGAGGGATCCAACAGGATTAATTATATCAACAACGATTTTATTAGCAATGGTTGGGCTGTAAAAGTGCGTGGCGCTTGCTATACCAATCATTTTATCAGCAACAATTTCTTGTACAATTCCTTCGATATTTCCTATAACAGCAATATTAACGATAACATTTTCGATAAAAACTACTGGAGCAATTACACAGGTTACGATTTGAACAAAAACGGTATTGGAGACATACCATACAGACCTGTCAAGCTCTTTTCATATATAGTAAACAGAACACCAGAAACCATTATTTTACTGCGTAGCTTGTTTATAGATATTATTGATTTCTCCGAAAAAGTATCGCCAGTTTTTACACCAGACAATTTACTGGACAACAACCCTAAAATGAAAAGAATCACATGGTAAGCATTCAAAATTTACATAAAAAATTCGGGAAGAACCAGGTTTTAAGTGGGCTCGACTTAGAAATTGGACAAGGAGGTATTTTTGCAGTACTTGGGCCAAATGGTTCCGGAAAAACAACTCTTATTAAATGTTTGTTGGGAATGGTCATTCCCAATAAAGGTTCTATTTCTGTAATGGGAGAAAACGTAAAAAACGGCTCGGCTTACAGGCATAAAATAGACTATTTACCACAAATAGCAAACTTTCCCAGCAACCTAAAAGTTAAAGAGTTGATAAAAATGATTAAGGACTTGCGTGGAAACACCACCTTGGACCAAGAATTGATCAGCCTTTTTAAATTGGAACCTTTTTTAGATAAAAAATTGGGCAATCTCTCTGGAGGTACCAAACAAAAAGTGAATTTGGTACTAACATTTATGTTCAATAGTCCTTTGGTGATTCTGGATGAGCCAACCTCTGGACTGGATCCCATTTCATTGCTTCGGTTAAAAAAGTTAATCCAAGCCGAAAAAGAAAAGGGTAAAACCATTTTAATAACCTCTCATATTATGAGTTTTGTTGAAGAAATTTCAGATGAAATTGTGTTTTTGCTTGAAGGTAAAATTTACTTCAAAGGAAGCATAAACGAACTTAAGAACAAAACCAATCAACCAGATTTCGAACATGCCATCGCATCTATATTAACAGACAATCATGCTTAAAATATTAAAATATAGTTTTTACGATTTAATGCGAAGCCGTTGGAGCTACGTTTATTTTGCATTTTACTTATTATTGGGTGTCGTTTTGTTGTTTTTAAACAACGACCTCTCCAAAGCCGTTATTACCTTAATGAACGTCATTATTGTGTTGGTGCCATTAATAGGAACCATTTTTGGAGTAATGTATTACTACAACTCCAAAGAGTTTACAGAGCTTCTTTTGGCGCAACCCTTAAAACGATCTTCCATTTTTCTGGGACAGTATTTGGGTGTTGCTATTTCCTTATCCATGAGTTTAATTTTAGGACTTGGAATCCCGTTTGTGTTTTACGGTCTCTTTAAATCCACAGCCATTTGGGATTTTTCCTTACTGCTGATAACAGGTACCTTTTTAACCTTTATTTTCTCTGCCTTGGCTTTTAACATTGCCTTGTCCAACGAAAATAAAATTAAAGGCTTTGGTTATGCCATCCTGTTGTGGCTGTTTCTTGCCATTATTTACGATGGTATCTTTTTAATGTCCTTGATTTTGTTTGAAGACTATCCATTGGATAAGCTCTCCTTAATAGGAACCATGCTAAACCCTATAGACTTATCCAGGACACTTATTTTGTTAAAACTGGATATCTCTGCATTATTGGGTTACACAGGAGCCATTTTTAAACAGTTTTTTGGTACCAATTTTGGCCTAATTGTATCAATTGCCATGCTTGCAGTTTGGGTTATTATGCCAGTTTTCAGGATTATTTTTAAATCTAAAAACAAAGATTTTTAGTCGTGTTTTTAGTACCTTTGGTTTAAAGTCTGTTCAGTACTTTGATTTTTAGCAAAAAATCGTTAAATTAAGTACTCACAAACCCCTTAAATTAAACCACTAAAAACCATTAAAATGAACAAAATTATTGTCCCCATAGATTTTTCTGAACATTCAGAGTATGCCCTGGAAGCTGCCGTAAAATTAGCCAAAGGCAATGATGCGGAAATTATTGCCCTCCACATGCTCGAAATGTCCGATTCTGTCCTTACATCCACAGATTCAGAACAACAACAAAAAGCTGTTTTCTTTTTAAAACTGGCCGAAAAGAGATTCAATGAATTTTTGGATAAACCCTATTTAAAGGAGGCCAATGTCACACCTCTGGTAAAGCATTTTAAGGTGTTTAGCGAAGTCAATGATGTCGCTAAAGACCAAGGAGCAGATTTAATTGTTATGGGCTCTCATGGTACCAGTGGGCTTTCAGAAATATTTGTTGGCTCCAATACCGAAAAAGTGGTAAGGCATTCAGAGATTCCTGTGTTGGTCTTAAAACACAAATTCAACAAAGACCATCTAAAAGATGTGGTTTTCGCTAGCGATTTCTCAGCTGAATCTGTTGCAGTGTACCAAAAGGCAAAAACATTGTTTCAGGACTTTAAAGCAAAACTGCACTTGCTTCACGTAAATCTTCCTTCTGATAGGTTTAGAAGCACCAACGAAATAGACCAAACCGTTAGCAACTTTTTAATGAAGGCCGAAGGCAACCTGGATAAATTGTCGCAAATAAACTTTGTGTCAGATTATACTGTTGAAAAAGGTGTTTTAAACTTTGCAAATAAAATAGGCGCAGATTTAATAGCTGTGGCAACCCATGGAAGAACAGGGATTGCACATTTCTTTGAAGGAAGTATTTCAGAAGATATTGCAAACCACGCAGTTTTACCGGTTATGACCTTTAAAATATAAAATAACATACCTATAAATAGACAAGGCCGAACATCACGTTCGGCTTTTTTGTTTTTTAATAATTAAAATCGAATATCTGACTTTAATCATGTTTTGCAAGGCATATCTTTCTTAAATTTGCCCTATGATTTCAGCAATAGCACATAAAATAACAGCCTTTGTTCTTGTGTTCATATTATTTGCACATAATATTAACACTTTGGTTATTGTTGGAGATTTTCTTGTTAATCAGGATTTTATTGCCAAAACCTTATGTATTCAAAAGGACAACCAACAAGGTTGTAATGGTAAATGTCAGTTAGCCAAACAACTTTCGGAAACCAATCCGGATTCCAATAGTCAAATTCCCGTTCAAGAGACCAAAAGAATGGTTTTGGATGTGTATTGCATTTCAAATATCAACACCATCGAGAACCAATTTAACGACTATAAATTACCACAAGTCTTATTGACCCATAATTCGCCAAAAATTGTAAAAACCTTTTTGGATATCGAAACACCTCCACCTATTTCTTAGTTTCTTTTTTCGTATAAAACAAACCCTTTGGGTTTAAGCATATCTGGCTTGTTATATCAAGTTGGAGAGGCATGCTACATAAAATTTTAAACTAAAAAATACGAATATGAAACACCCGTTATTAAACTTTAGTTACATAGCGAAATGTTAATTTGGGTGTTCCATGTGACCATTGGAAAACATTAAATATTGACACATGAAACTAAAATATATATTACCAATTCTATTTATAGCCTTATTGTTTACAGCTTGTTCATCAGACGATGACGAAAACAACACACCTCCTGTCATTAACGAAGTAGAAGGCTTAACAAAAATCCAAGATATTGTTAACAACAATCACACCATAGAACTTTATAGTAAGTCTGGACATTTTTATACAGGCTACAACAACGTGAGTTTAAGAATAAAAGACAATACAACTGATACCTTTTTTGAAGATGTTACAATCAGCTGGATGCCAGTCATGCAAATGCCAACCATGCAACATGCCTGTCCTTATTCTGCTATAACCAAAGCGCCTGGAAGGGATACGGTTTATCAAGGAAACATTATTTACCAAATGACCAATACAGATGGTTCTGGATGGTCCTTAACCTTAAACTATACCATAGACGGAACAGATTATAACGTCACAGATACCATAACCGTGTTGCAATACGAAAACCAAAACGTAACCAGCTTTATGGGCACAGACAACACACGTTACGTTCTTGCTTTAATAGAGCCTCAAGACCCTAAAATAGCCATTAACAACATGAAAGTGGGACTTTACAAAATGGAAAACATGATGTCTTTTCCAGTTGTGGAAGGTTACACCATTACCTTGGATCCTAGAATGCCAGGAATGGGAAACCACAGTTCGCCTAACAATACAGATTTAACATACAGGTCTGCAGATGGTACCTACCAAGGGAATTTATCTTTAACCATGACAGGTTACTGGGTTTTAAACCTTAAACTTTTGGATGCCACAGATACGGTTTTAAAAGGTGAAACCGTGACAGAGGAAAACCCTCAAAGCAGTCTTTATTTAGAGCTTGAGTTTTAAGCAAATAGCACAATAGATAATATGAAACAGGTCAATGTTTTATTGACTTGTTTCATTAATCTCCTAACATTATTCCCATGAAAAAATACATGATATTTGGTCTTGGCTTTCTTTTTAGTGCCTTAACGTTTGCACAGGAATTAGAAGCTACAGTAGAAAAAGACACCACACAATTGGATGAGGTTATTTTAATCGGTCAGCGCAAATTAAGCAATTACAGACAAGAAAAAACCCTGTCCAGCATAGACGAGTATTTAGAGAAATCCAATAAGGTAACCATGATTAAACGTGGTAATTACGCTTGGGAACCTTCCTTGAACAATATGGACAGTCAGCGTTTGGTGGTTACCATAGATGGCATGCAGATTTTTGGCGCCTGTACAGATAAAATGGATCCCATTACATCTTATGTAGATGTCTCCAATCTGGAACAAGTAAGTATAGATTCCGGACAGGAAGGTACCGAAAATGGTCATTGCGTTGGTGGTGGCATCAATTTGCAAATGCCACAATCCAAGTTCAATGGTTCCGGGCTTAAATCCAGTGTCGATTTGGGTTACGAAACCAATGGCAATTATAAAATTGCTGGTTTGGAACTGGAATATGTGGGCAATAAATTTTATGTGAATGCCGATGGTATTTTTAGAAAATCCGATAATTACGATGCTGGCGGAAACAAAGAAGTGTTGTATTCCCAATTTCAAAAATACAATGTGTCTTTGCAAGGTGGTTACAAACTAGCAGAAAACCATGTGCTGGATGCCAATGTTATTTACGACAAAGCAACAGACGTAGGCTATCCTGCGTTGCCCATGGATGTCTCCCTGGCTGAAGCCTTGATAACCTCCCTTACACATACCTATAAAAACGATTCCACCACAATCAAATCATGGGAATCCAAATTGTATTACAACACCATTACACATATCATGGACGATTCCAAACGCCCAGATGTCCCTATTAGAATGGATATGCCAGGCTGGAGCGATACTTATGGTTTCTATACCAAAGCCACTTTAAAAGAAAACAAGCATAACATCTTGCTTAACCTCAACGGTTTTTACAACCGTTCTTTGGCCGAAATGACCATGTACCCTAACGATCCCAATCAACCAGCCATGTTTATGTACACCTGGCCAGACATCAGGACCCTTTACACAGGCATATATGCAAAAGATGCTTTTGCCTTAAGCCAAGATAAAACTGTCTCAGCTTCTGCGCGTGTTGGGTACCATCAAAACACAGTGGCAGAAGAAGTGGGCTTGGAAAGCTTGCAAATATTTTATCCAGACATGGACGATTCCAAAAGTCGTTTTTTAATGAGTTTGTCTGCCGATTATAAAGTGAAAAAAGACTCCTACGATGCCACCTTTGGACTTGGTTATGGAGAAAGGGCACCATCTGTTAGCGAAGGCTATGGCTTCTTTCTGTTCAACAGTTTCGATAATTTCGATTATATAGGGGACCCAAATTTAAACAACGAAAAAGCCTTAGAGGCCAATCTGGCAGCAAATTACTATGCCAACCAGTTAAAAATAGGTTTTGAAACCTCTTACTTTTACCTAACAGATTACATTATTGGTGAGGTAGATCCATCCTTAAGTGCCATGACCATTGGTGCCAATGGTGTAAAGGTGTATCAGGCTCTCTCACATGCCAGTATTTTCGATTTTTATGTAAATGCAACCTATAACATCTCAGAAGCCTTTTCGCTTAACGGAACCTTAGGTTATAACTACGGAAAAGGAAGCAATGATGAAAACTTACCATTCATCAAACCATTTTCCTATCTGGCAGAAATTAATTACACCAGAAACTTTTTTAATGCAGCCTTGCAATTGGATGGTAACGGAAACCAAACAAATTACAGCAGTTATTACGGCGAAAACGAAACAGCGGCCTTTGCCATTTTAAATTTGAACCTGGGCAATGTTTTTTATATTAAAAGCAATAAAATGGTCTTGAAATATGGCGTGGAAAACATCTTGGATACCAATTACTCCACCTATTCAGACTGGAACAACATACCAAGACAAGGCAGAAACTTTTACATGAACGTGTCTTTTGTTATCAACTAGTTTCAAGCTGTCTAAACCACAAATGTTCATAAGCCTAAATTTTTAGGTTTAAAAAGAAGGTTTAAAGCTTAAATAGCAAATAGACTGTATTACAAAAAACTGTTAGGGATTGAAATGCACAACACTCTTTTATAAGCTTATGTTACCCATGTTTTTCATGCAAGTTTTGGTATAAATAGGGCACATGTTAAATATATTTGCTATCTTTGTAACTCATTAATTTTAAGAATAAATGACAGCAGTTTACTTCATAAAAAACACAAAAAACCTTCAGGGATTGACGCTGTCATTATCTTACCTGCATGACGATATTTTTTTGAAAAATTCAAAAGAGTTTATTTATTAATCCCTGTTACGACTCAAAACAGGGCCACTTCATAATACACTCAAAAATTTTAATCTTAGTTACTTCTTAACACAGCTAGGCGCTCAAGAACAGGAGCTCCATTTACGGCACCCTGTCTTGAACGATTGAGTCACAACCAGCTTGCGTTGAGAAGGAAAATCAAAAAAATAAATATTATGTCAAAAAATATAGTAGTAACAACAGGAATATACGATATGATTAAAGATCATGTTCGAAGAAAAAAAGTAACCAGGGAAGAAGAAGACCTATTGCTTTTGGAATTAAAACACGCCAAACAAGTACTTAGGCGTGAACTGCCAGACGATGTCGTTACCGTTAACCGACGTGTAAAAATAAAGGATCACACAGATAACAAAGAAAAAGAATATATGTTTGTGGCAACCACCAAAACAAACAATAAAAAAGGAAAACTATCTATTTTATGCGATGTAGCCGTAGCCACCGTAGGCAGGCAGGTAGGCGATATCATCCATTGGCCTTTTAAGGATGGCGAACGAACACTGGAAATTTTAAAAGTAGAACACATATAACCTTCAATCCCTGTAAAAAGAGCCTTTGTATTAAAACACAAAGGCTCTTTTTTAATTTCCCAAATACCATCCAACCCCACAAACCAAAAAATTTGAATTATTGTATTGTAAAGAAAGGAGAGTTTGTTTCAATAAAATTCCAAAACCACAAAACCCTGCCCAACTGTTTTCAGAAATAGTGAGCCACAACATGTCATAAACCATCCCAAAACTAGGGAGTTATGAACCTAATGCTCTAAACCCTCCTAAATAACCACAAGAAAAAAGCGAACGTTACGAAGAGCAACGGAGTAATTTCCTAAAAACCAGTTTTGATTTCCTGCCTGCCTCATTATTAATTTAGCATTCGGGCAGGTTTGTTTCTTTTGTATCAAGACAAAAGAATAAAAACCTTCCACTACCACACAGAGCAACCTGTCATTCTAAGCAAAGCGAACCTGCTTGCCGTCCAGGCAGGGAAACCCTAAGGATCAGCATAGCTAATCCCACATAAGCACCTCCCTTCAGATGAAGGGCGACCAAGCGTATAAAGATAGTCCAGCGGACTATTTTAGCGAAGGGGCGAGCCGGCGCATAGGCAAAAGCCTGACGTCAGGAAGGTTAGACGGAGGGTTTGAATAAGTCGTCACAATCTAATAAAATAATAAAACACCTTCTTTAACTAACAACCGGCCTACTTTTTATTTTCGTAGTAAAACAAAGTAAAATCCGAAGCGATGGGTGAAGGAGGATGGCCTAGCGCAGCGTTTGCCATCCGCACGATAAGGATATTACGTCGTTTTCAAGAAAATAAAAATCAGCCTAGATTTTTTTGGTTCGTTTTTTCATCAATGAAAAAAATGAACATACAATAAAATAGAAAAGAGTAATGAGTAAAAAAATCCCAATACCACATAACCCTGCCCAACTGGTTTCAGAAATAGTGAGCCACAACACACCATAAACCATCCCAAAACAAGGGAGTTATGAACCACATGTTCTAAACCCTCCAAAACAACCTTAAGAAAAAAGCGAACGTTACGAAGAGCAACGGAGTAATTTCCTAAAAACCAGTTTTGATTTTTTGTTTCTTTTGTATCAAGACAAAAGAACAAGCACCTTCATATAGAATACTTAAATTAATTAACTGGTTTTAAATTGCAAACCCTCCGTCTAAACCTCCTCCCGTCGGTTTAGAGATAAGACGGAAGGTTTGATTTAACAACCCACAACCAACAACTAAAAACTATCCACCCTTACACAAAAGCAAGACGCTTTCATACGGCTTATATACGGCCTATATACGGCCTATATACGGACTATGTACGGAGTATCTACGGGTGAACCCCCAAGCAACCCTTTATTTACAAGGGATTAGAGCGGTTGAGAACAGGTATAACTTGCATAGATTCACGGGACTGGTATTTGATAGATTAAGATATCATTATTTTCTTAAAGTTCCAAAAATCGAGGTTTTTATTTCAGATGATATATGGTGTTAGGTGTGTGTCATTGTAGGGAGTGGCAGCTGTTTAAGTTATGGTATTACCATACATTTTAGAGTTTTTTCTAAAGGTTTTTACATAACATAGTTTTGTTTTACGGTAACCCGTAAGGTTTTCCCCATAATTATACCTTTCTTTACAAAAAAACAAGCCTACAAACAACTAGGGCAGGAGCCACAACATATACGTAACATCACGTATTGCAAAGCTGCTAAATAATAGCTAGGTTTGAAACGGAAAGCAAAGGATAAAACCACAAAAACCTTTTGTTATCCGGAAATTATAACTGTTATATAATTATATTTGAGATGATATAACGAGTTAGCTACAACCTAAAAAAAACCTATGAACATAGACAAAGACGCATTTGAGTATGCAATACAAAAAATTGATGATGGATTTATTTTCGAAAACTTTGCCGTTAGTTTTTTAAACGCAACTTTAGGCTATGAATTTATTCCTGTTGGTGGAACAAAAGATAAGGGAATTGACGGTTATCAACATATTTTTCATAGAAAAGGAAAAGAAAAAATTATATATCAGCTTTCTACTCAATTAACTTATTCTGATAAAATAGAAGATACAATATTAAAACTTCAAAAGAATAACATTAATTTCGACTCAATATACTATGTAACAAATAGAAAACTTAACAATACAGATTCGCTAATCGAAACGATTTATGATAAGTATATGGTTCAAGTTCGGATTTTTGATATTAGATGGTTTGTTTCAAACTCGAATAATAATGAAAGTAGTATAAGAGCGTATCATTCTTATGTAGACACTTATCTACACGAGTTTTCAAAACCAGGAAAATCACAAGTAGTAGCCAATCTTGATAGCGATTCTCGACTTTATGTTTTTTTAAGTCAACAATTTGATTCAAAAACTGATGATTTCAAACTTGATGATTTATTAGCTGATACATTAATAATATATGCACTAGAAGGTACAGACCCAGATAAAGAAATATTAAAAAACAAAGCGGAAATAAAATCAGCAATAAAACAGTATATAAAGTTTGACCCTCAATTACTTGACAACAAAATAGATGAAAGATTAATATCTCTTTCAACAAAACCAAGAAAAATTAAACATCATACTGCAAAAGACGCATATTGTTTGCCTTTTGAAACAAGGCTAATAATTGAAGAAAGAAACTTGAAAGATGAAATCTTATTAAATACTTTTTTTGAACAAACAAAAAAACAAATTCAAAAATTCTTTTCTGACTTAAGTGTTAATGTTAAAGACATACAAACGTTAATAACTGACATTTTTAACAAAATTTACGAAAAACAAGGTTTGGAATTTTCCAATTTTGTACTCAATGGTGATAACAAATCTAATATAGAACAAGACCTAGCTTCTGTAATTGGTAATGTAGTTGATACAAGTTCTGTAGTTTTAAAAAACAAAGAAAAAGTAAAAACTGCAATACATTTATCAATCAGAGAAATAATTTATAATGGAACAAAAGAACAGCATAGATTTTTAAAAAGTTTATCAAACACATATCTAATGATGTTTATGTTAAAGTGGGAGCCAAAAGTATCTACCTATTTTGAAACATTAGCCTCAAAATTAAATGTATTTGTAGATAATTCAATAATTGTTCCTGCGTTATCAGAACACTATTTAGAAGAAAGTAACAAAAGACATTGGAATTTATTAAAAAAAGCAAGTGAATCGGGTATAAAAATGTATATAAATGAATCACTTCTTGATGAATTGGTATCACATTTTCAAAAAATAAACAATGTATACTATAGAGATTTCAAAGACAATGAAGAATACTATTTGCTAGATGATTATGAATTACTATTTATTGATGAAGTACTAATTAGAGCTTATTTTTACGCAAAAAAAAGAGGTCTTGTTAAAAATTTTGATGACTTTCTAAATAATTTTGTTGACCCAAACTTAAAATTTTTAAAAGAAGAGTTAATAATATATTTAAAAGATGTTTTTGGTATAATTTATATATCTAATCAAGCTTGGGATATTCAAATTAATCCTGAGGAAAAAGAGAAACTTGCAAGTAAACTAGAAGTAAAGAAAATAAGACCTAAAGCGGAAAGTGACGCAGAAATGATTTTAGCAATTTATCATTTAAGAAATAAAAATAATGAATCTTCGGATTCAGGTATTTTCGGTTATAAAACTTGGTGGCTCTCAAAAGACACCAGTACTTTTTGGGCAGTTGAAGAAGTTCTAGGAAGTAAATATCCAATTAGTTGCTACATTAGACCTGATTTTATATATAATTATATTGCTCTTAAACCTTCTACAAAAGAAGTAAAACAAGCATATGGTGAAATATTTCCAACAATGTTAGGTGTTAATTTAAGCTACCATATGCCAAAAGAAGTATCTGATACTGTAAAACAAAAAATTAAAGAGTTTCATGATAAACCAAATGTGAGAGTTAAACAAATTCTTAAAAATCTTGGAGAAAAATTAAAATCAGACCCTAAACTTAGAAATAGACATTCTGTAGAATTGTATTTAGATAGTGAATTAAAAAACATAAAGTAAAAAGGCAGTAGCTAACACCGTATAATTTATTGCTAGTTCTAGCCTATTTACGAAAATCCTCGCGGATTTTCTATTCGGTTTTTATTTGCTAACTTTAGTGCTTAAACACGCAACAAACCATATACAAACACGTTACCTGTAATTATGAAACCAACTTTAGAACTTCCTAAAACACTTCGTCCACCAGAAATGGATGAAGTTCCTATGAACTCTTCAGTTAAGGAAAGGCTTGAATTACGGAAAACAGCAAAAATTGTAGAAGGCTATAAACTTCTACCGAAAGACGACAATCCTGAACACTCAAATTTAGCTTTCAATTTTTACGCTGAAATTAATATTGACAACTCGAAACTTTGGAATTTAATACTTGAATTGAGTAATGAATTACCTAGCGAAGTTTCATTGATTTTTAATCACGTAGATTCCGAACCGAATTACGGAAAATACTCTGAAAAAACTCATACTCTTGAAATTCTGAATAAATACAAAACAGAAATCACTTCAGACACGTTTATTGATATTGGAATGATTTTTCACTCGGAATCTGAACTGATTGAAATATTTGTTCCGGAATCGAAATACATTAAATTTTGGGGAGTTGACCAAGAGTCATTTCTGAAAATAATGGACAATTTTAATCTGAAAGAAATTGACGGAATTGAATTCGTTGATGAATATCCTAAAGTGAGAGAAGCTTTGCGCTTATTTGAAAATAATATTACGGAATCTAATGAACTGATTGAGTTATTAAAAAAAGAATTTGAATGATATGGAAGTTAATTTTGATTTAGTAAGAATTGGCAGAACTCGAAAGAATTATACTTCAGAAAAAATCCTTGAGCAAAATGTGGATTTATTAAAAAGTAATATTCGTTTTTTTCTAAAAGAGAAAGTTAGTAACAATAAAAATAATGTAATTAGTATGGTTATGGTAGTTCCAGGAAAAGGTTACAATATAAAAATTGCTTTACAAGACATTAGAGATAATGAAATAAAAAAAGAATTAAAAAAGAAATTCCCAAATTCAATTTATAAAGGAGAATACTCTACTCTTTTAGACAATATGAATAATAGAGTGTTTCGATAAAAGAACAAATAACTACAGGTAATAACTAAGCATTCGTGTGGTCGGTACAGCCTGTCCCGACCCTTCGGAGTCCAACATAAAACTCCAAATGTTGGGAATAACAAAACCAGTATCTATCACTCAAAACTATGGTGTAATCTATAGACTTGGGATTGACCATGTTCCAAGTCTGATTGAATAGCCACACCTCAGTGATTGAGTGGTACACCCCAGTGATTGAGCGGTACAGCCGAGTGATTGAGTGGTACACTTCAGTGATTGAGTGGTACAGCCGAGTGATTGAGCGGTACACTCCAGTGATTGAGTGGTACACTTCAGTTATTGAGTGGTACACTTCAGTGATTGAGTGGTACAGCCGAGTGATTGAGTGGTACAGCCCAGTGATTGAGTGGTACAGCCGAGTGATTGAGTGGTACAGCCCAGTGATTGAGTGGTACACCCCAGTGATTGAGCGGTACACTTCAGTGATTGAGCACCACAGCTCAGTGATTGAGCACCACAGCTCAGTGATTAAGTGGTACAGCCCAGTGATTAAGTGGTACAGCCCAGTGATTGAGTGGTACAGCCGAGTGATTGAGTGGTACAGCCCAGTGTTTGCGCGGTACACTCCAGTGATTGAGCACCACAGCTCAGTGATTGAGTACCACAGCCCAGTGATTGAGTACCACAGCTCAGTGATTGAGTACCACAGCCCAGTGATTGACCACCACAGCTCAGTGATTGAGCACCACAGCTCAGTGATTGACCACAACAGCTCAGTGATTGACCACAACAGCTCAGTGATTGACCACCACAGCCCAGTGATTGACCACAACAGCTCAGTGATTGAGTACCACAGCTCAGTGATTGACCACCACAGCTCAGTGATTGCCTACAACAGCTCAGTGATGGAGTACCACAGCCCAGTGATTGAGTGGTACAGCCCAGTGATTAAGTGGTACAGCCCAGTGATTGAGTGGTACACCCCAGTGATTGAGCGGTACACTTCAGTGATTGAGCACCACAGCTCAGTGATTGAGCACCACAGCTCAGTGATTGAGCAACACAGCTCAGTGATTGAGTGCCACAGCCCAGTGATTGAGTACCACAGCTCAGTGATTGAGTACCACAGTCCACTAATACACCATCCCCAGCATCTGCGTTAAAGCCTTAACATAAAGCGTGGCCAGGCTCTTATGGCAGTTTACAAAACCCAAACCCACAACAGCTACAAAACATCAGTCGCAATCCATGTCACCTTCAACCATCTCCACAACAGGGGCAGGAGAGAGGTAAGGAATACCAAGTCCCAATCCTCTTACTATAAACAACAACCCAATAACAACCACAAACACTGGCACAGCCTTTTGTATACGCTGTTTGATGTTGGCATTTAAAAATTTCCCCAAATAAATGGCAGTGGTCATTAAAGGAATGGTCCCGAAACCAAACAAAAACATGTACAAGCTGCCCTGTAAGGCGCTGGCAGTGGCCAAAGACCCAAAAACAGCCATATAAACCAAACCACATGGCAAAAACCCGTTTAAAAATCCAATGGTTAAAAACGTATCAGCCGATTTTTTTTTCATGGCCTGGCCTAAACCCGTTTTTACCCTGGAAATCACCCTATAAATAGGCTTGGAAAAATTGTATTTATTGAATGTTTGGGTAGGGATAACAACAACCACAATCATTAAAACACCTATAACTATGGATAATTGCTGCTGAATCCCAAAAAGATAAAGCCCTTTGCCAACAAGTCCAAAGACAAGGCCTATAAAACTATAAGCAAGCAACCTCCCAAAATGATAAGTACTTATTTGAAGGACCTTTTTTAAAGAATGGGTTCTGTCTACAGGCAGCATAAAGGCAATGGGACCACACATACCAACACAGTGGAAACTACCTAAAAGACCCAATACAAGTGCAGACCAAAGCATGTTTTTTACAATTAATATATATATCTGTGTCAGGTAAAGCGCAGTGCATATCTATTCTTTAAAAAAAATAACCAAAACGCTTTTTTAACTGCTTCCAGGCAACCTAAACTTTAATACATGATTTCTTTTTTATACAAATAGGCATCATCTTGATAGGTCCAATCTATTTTTAAATTCCATCTGCCTTCCAGCATTTTGTTCCCAGGAATAAGCATGCCATGGTTGTCAATAGCAATAGGCATATCAAAATCCAGCTTTTTATTGGAAGTTCTGTATAGATAAACAGTCCCAGAAATCTTGTCAGCATCTAAATTTTCCGGAAAAGAAATTAGCAAACCCTCTTCAGTTTTACTCCAACTTAGGTTTTCAGAAAGGTTTTTGGAATTTTTCTCCTTATTTATTTCATCCTGAAAGCCTAACTCTGCTTTGTAATATTCCTCTATCACCAAATCATGATCATATTTACTATTGGTATTCATACTAATAATAAAATACATGATAAAGCTTATAAAGCATATAAAAGCAATAACAATACCTGTTCCCCAATTTATTTTCATATCAAAATTTATTATATCATTCCTTTTAAACCTGTTTGCAATAAACAGATAAACAAATAATCTTCTTAGATTGAATAACCTTCATCTTATAAAATCATCACCAACCTTGTCTGCTGGCTAGGCAGGTAAAAACCAACAACCAAAAACTACCAACTAATGATAACTTCTAGGAGCCAAAAAGTTTACGGTTGTGGTTTCTATCAGTTCGTCGCCACTATAAACCTCTATCATCAATTTGTTTTTATCACCATCAAGGTCTTTTTTGTCAATTTCTATAAACAAAGTCCCTTCGGCCAAGCCTTGTTCTGGGACCGTAAACGTGTTAGAGTTGGAAACCAATTTAATTTCCCCTTTGTATTTTCTAAGTTTAAAACTTACGTTTTCTATGGTTTTGGTGGTTTTATTAATAAGCTTATAGGTAAATACGTTACTTATAATATCGCCTTCTTTATGTTCATAAAGTTGTCCTGGCAACCTTAAAACGGTCGCTTCAACATCATTTCTTAGCAACAGCATGACAAAAAAAACACCAATTAAAATAACAAGAACAGCAATATAACCTTTCATTCTGGCTGTTAACTTGAATTTTTCTTTCTTTTCAATTTCATCTTCACTGGCATACCTAATAAGGCCTTTAGGCAAATTAATGCTTTCCATAATGTGGTCGCACTCATCTATACATGCTGTACAGTTAACACATTCCAATTGGGTCCCATTTCTAATATCTATTCCGGTAGGGCAAACATGTACACATTGCAAACAATCTATACAATCACCATGTCCCAAGGCTTCCCTGTCTTCCCCTTTTCTAAATTTCTTTCTACCGTTTTCACCTTCACCACGTTTGTGGTCGTAAGCAACCACTATCGATTTGTTGTCCAATAGCACACCTTGCAATCTGCCATAAGGACAAGCAATAATACATACCTGTTCTCTAAACCAAGCAAATACAAAGTAAAAAACAGCCGTAAAAATAATTAAAGGGAATAAGGTACCTGTATGCTCCAGTGGGCCGTCTTTAATATACTGTATCAGTTTATCGCTACCTATCAAGTAAGCCAAAAAGACATTGGCAATTATAAATGAAATAACAACAAAAATGGACCATTTTAATACACGTTTTCTAATTTTCTCGGCATTCCAAGGTTGATTGTCCAGTCTTCTTTGTTTGTTTCTATCTCCATCTATCCAGTATTCTATTCTACGGAAAACCATTTCCATAAAAATGGTTTGTGGACAGATCCATCCACAGAAAATCCTACCAAAACTTACGGTAAAAAGAGCTATAAAAATAACTCCTATAATCATGGAAATTACAAATAAATGAAAATCTTGTGGCCAGAAAGGAAAGCCAAAGATATTAAAGCGTCGTTCTAATATATTGAACATTAAAAACTGGTTGCCATTAACCTTAATAAATGGCGCAGCAATTAAAAACAGTAAGAGAATATAGCTAACTATCTTGCGATATTCGTAAAATCTTCCACTTGGTTTTTTAGGATATACCCATGCACGTTTTCCATCTTCAGTTAGCGTGCCTATGGAGTCTCTAAATGATTCGTTTTCTGGAGTTTCCATGATTTGAGATTAATGAATCAAGAATTAAGACAGGTTGGTTGGAAGATGTGGTCTTAATTCTTGACTCCAATGTTGTTTTTATAATTTTTTTTACTCTTTCCAGACATCTCCTTCTGCCTCTTTAGGCTTGGCAGGAGTTGTCCCTTGAAATTGTAAAACATAACTGGATACTTGAGCAATTTCCGATGGTTTTAAACTTTGTTTCCAGGCAATCATCCCTTTTCCGTTTCTACCACCTTCAGAGATTGTTTTAAACACGTTTTTAATGCCTCCACCTAAAATCCAGTGTTCATCCGTTAGGTTGGGTCCAATACCTCCACCACCATCTGACATATGACAGGCCACACAGTTTTCTTCATAAATAGCTTTACCGGCACTTAAATCGGAAGCACTTGTTAATACTTCCACCGTATTGAAATCCACTAAATCTTTAGCTGTTTTTTTGTATTCTTCAAGTGCTATCTTGGCTTCGGCATATTCCGTTTCCAATTCATCGTATTGGTTTTCTCCATCAAAAATGTGGAACCTTACCAAATATACAGCAGCAAAGACAATAGAGGCGTAGAAGGCATATAACCACCAAGGTGGAAGGTCGTTATCCAACTCCTTGATGCCATCATAATTGTGGTCCAGGATAATTTCGTGTTCTTCAGTCACTGGTTTGGAACCTAAAGACTTTTGATACACCGAATTGATCCAAGCCATCAGTTTAGATCTTTGTGGTTTTTTGGCGTCATATCTTGCTTTACCTGCTTCGTCTAAACTTTGATATAGAATGTTCTCTAAGGAATTTACTATGGCTTCAATTGCAATTAATACAAATAGAACAAAAACCAAAAATAATAGTACCATGGGATACTCTATAAATGCAGGTTGTTTACCAGAACTAACAAAGTATTCTACTAGTCCGAAAATGATAAAGAATACTAAGGGTACTCTTACCCATGAAGGGATTAAATGTCTCATAATGTATTGTCTTTTTGGTTATCTAATGGTATGTTGCTTACTTCGTTTATGTAATCTTTTTTGGCAGTAAAAACCCACCAAAACAGAACCACAAAGAAGATAAAAAATATCAGTAAAGAAATAATAGGGAAGATCTCAACTCCAGCTATTGTTTCCATATGGTTTTTTACGTATTTTAACATGGTTTCTTAGTTTTCTGTGGTTGATACCTCGTCTAAATCCTGAACTTTAATATCTGTACCCAATCGTTGTAAGTAAGCAATAAGTGCTACAATTTCTCGATTACGCATTTCTATAAAATCTTCACCACCAGCTTGTTTGTCTGCTTCATAGGTTTCAGCAAAATCTGGATCGGAATACAGGTTCTTTTCTATTTGAGTACCTTGTTCCAACATGTGTTGTTGGGCATTGGCAATCTCTTCTTCTGTGTATGGAACCCCTAGTTTTACCATGGTTCTCATTTTGGTTTCCGTGTGCGATTTATCAAGTTCGTTCTTTACCAACCATTGGTATGCTGGCATGATGGAACCTGACGATGTACTTTGTGGATCGTACATATGGTTTAAGTGCCAGTTGTCTGAATACTTACCACCTACACGGTGTAAATCTGGTCCTGTACGTTTACTTCCCCAAAGGAATGGATGGTCGTAAACATATTCTCCAGCTTTGGAGTACTCACCATAACGCTCCACTTCACTTCTAAACGGACGAACCATTTGTGAGTGACATCCAACACAACCTTCACGAATGTAAATGTCACGTCCTTCCAATTCCAACGGCGTATAAGGCTTTACACTTGTAATTGTAGGAATGTTCGATTTTACCATGATGGTTGGAACAATTTGCACAATACCACCTATTAAAATAGCTATGGTAGCATAAATGGTTAATTTTATAGGTTTACGCTCTAGCCAAGTGTGCCATCCTTCACCAGCTGTACGACTTTTTGATACGTTTTGTAATGCAGGTGCTTCAGCCAACTCATCGGTAACCGCACTACCTTTTTTAATGGTAACAATGATGTTGTAAACCATGATTAACATACCTGTTAAGAATAAAGTACCACCTATGGCTCTCATCCAGTACATTGGCATGATTTCGGAAACGGTTTCTAAAAAGTTTCCGTAAACCAAGGTACCATCTGGATTAAATTGTTTCCACATACTTGCTTGTGTAAAACCTGCTACATACAGTGGTAAGGCATACATAATGATACCCAAAGTCCCAATCCAGAAATGGAAATTGGCCAAAGCCGTAGAATATAATTTGGTTTTTACCAATCTAGGTATTAACCAATAAATCATCCCGAAGGTTAAAAATCCGTTCCAAGCCAAAGCACCAACGTGTACGTGGGCAATAATCCAGTCTGTAAAGTGACCAATGGCATTTACGTTTTTAAGGGACAGCATAGGTCCTTCAAAAGTTGCCATACCATAACCCGTAATGGCCACAACCATGAATTTTAAAACAGGATCTGTACGTACTTTGTCCCAAGCTCCACGTAAGGTTAACAATCCGTTGATCATTCCACCCCATGAAGGCATTAATAACATCACAGAAAAGGCAACTCCAAGGTTTTGAGCCCATTCTGGTAAAGCAGTGTATAATAAATGGTGAGGTCCAGCCCAGATGTAAATAAATATTAAGGACCAGAAGTGAACAATAGACAGTCTATAGGAATATACAGGTCTGTTAGCTGCTTTAGGTACAAAATAATACATTAAACCTAAGAAAGGCGTGGTCAAGAAGAATGCCACTGCGTTGTGACCATACCACCATTGTACCAAGGCATCTTGAACACCAGCATACACCGAGTAACTTTTAAATGCTGAAACAGGAAGCTCTAAACTATTGAAAATATGAAGTACAGCAACTGTTACAAATGTGGCTATATAAAACCAAATAGCTACATAAAGGTGTCTTTGTCTTCTTCTAATCATGGTTCCAATTAAATTGGCTCCAAAAACCACCCAAACCACAGCAATGGCAATATCAAAAGGCCATTCCAATTCAGCATATTCCTTTGAAGTGGTAAATCCTAGAGGAAGCGTGATAGCTGCTCCAACAATAATTAATTGCCAGCCCCAAAAGTTAATTTTACTTAAAACATCGCTATACATTCTGGCTTTAAGCAAACGCTGTGTGGAATAATATACTCCAGCAAAAATGGCGTTTCCTACAAAGGCAAAAATTACAGCATTTGTGTGTAAAGGTCTTAAACGGCCAAAGCTTAACCACGAAATACCGTCGGTTAGATTTGGGAATAAAAACATAAATGCCAATAGTAATCCTACCAACATACCCACAACTCCCCAAAGCATGGTTGCATAAAGGAAATTTTTAACGATTTTATTATCGTAATAGAATTGTTGTACTTCCATAATAGTTTAATTAGTCTTTTTTGGTTCTTTATTTGTTGATTTTGTTTGTTCTTTTACTAGTTCATCTTCAAAAAGCATCCTTACAGATGGCGTGTAACCATCATCAAACTGTCCACTTCTTACTGCCAAGATAAATGCAATAAAAAAGAATATGGCAACTATAATACTGATACTTAGTAATATGTAAATAACACTCATACCTATTGAAGTTAAGCCTCAAAAATAATGTTGAGACTGTTTTAAAAACATGATAATTGTCATGTTCATTTTATTTGTAATCATTCTAACTTTCTACCTAATAAATTTGTTGCAATGGTAGTAAACACTACAATGCTAATGGAACTTAAAGGCATTAAAATAGCAGCAATAACTGGTGCCAATTGTCCTGTTACTGCAAAATAAAGCCCTATTACGTTATAGCAAAAAGATAAAACAAAACTCCATTTTATAATCTTAATAGCGCTTTTTGACGCTTTTATATATTTAAATAACTGATTGAACTTTGAAGCATCCAAAATGGCATCACAAGCTGGTGAAAACACATTCACGTTTTCAGATATGGAAATACCAACATTACTTTGAGCTAATGCTCCAGCATCATTAAGCCCATCTCCAATCATGAGAACTTTGGCACCTTCGGTTTGATGATATTTAATATACTCCAACTTGTCGTTTGGTTTTTGATTAAATATAAGCTTGGTCTTCGAAGGTAACAATTTTTTTAGATTTTCTTGCTCTCCTTCATTATCTCCTGATAAAATTACCAAATCGTACTCTTTTTTTAACTTATTGAAAAGCTTTGACAATCCCTTCCTGTAATTGTTGTAAAAAGTAAATTTACCTTTGTAAACATTATTGGTGCTTATATGCACCGAAGTATTCAGGACTGTGGTGTCTGAAGTGTTTCCAACAAAACTGGCTGAACCAATTTTTATATTGTTGTTGTTATGTGAGGCTTCAATGCCTTTCCCAAAATGTTCTTCAAAATGATTTAAGGTAATGATGTTATGCTCGTCTAAAATATCATATAAAGTTCTGCTTAATGGATGATTTGATCCACGAAGTGTGTTTTTTAAAAGCATTTCTTCCGAAGCAGTGAGTGCATCTCCTTGATAAGTTGCATGACTTTTTTTGTTGGTTGTAATGGTTCCGGTTTTATCAAAAATAATGGTGTTTATTTCGGCCAACTGTTCTATAACCGAAGCGTTTTTTACATAAAACTTAAGTTTTCCAAAAATTCGCAACAAATTCCCAAAGGTAAAAGGAGCAGAGAGCGCTATGGCACAAGGACAAGCAATAATTAAAACAGCCGTAAAAACGTTTATTGCTTTAGAGGAGTCTGCGTATAACCAATATGCAGTTGCAATAAAAGCGATGCTTAAGACAGCGAACGTGAATTTTTTACTGATGGCATTGGTAAGGGTTGTAAAACCATCTTCTTTATCTTTGCTGAACACATCGTTGCTCCAAAGCTGCGTTAAATAACTTTGTTCCACTGTTTTTAACACGTCCATTTCTATAACTCCAGAGGTTTGTTTGCCTCCAGCAAACAGTTTATCTCCAGACTTTTTGGAGACGGTTTCCGATTCACCTGTAACAAAACTGTAATCTATGGAAGCCTTGCCACTAATTAAAATACCATCTACAGGAATCAATTCTTCATTCCTTATCAGTAACCTGTCGCCTTTTTTAATATCGTAAACCTGAATAGGGATTTCTTTGCCATCTTTAGAGATTTTGGTTACAGCAATAGGGAAATACGATTTGTAATCGCGTTCAAAAGATAAGAAGGCATAGGTTTTTTGTTGAAAAAACTTCCCTAGGAGCAAGAAAAATATCAACCCTGTTAAACTATCAAAAAAACCGGAACCATAATCGAAAATAATTTCAATGGTGCTTCTTAAAAACAGAACAGCTGCTCCAAGTGCAATTGGGACATCTATATTTAAAATTTTAGAGCGAAGTCCTTTATAGGCCGAAATAAAATAGTCTTGGGCCGAATAAAAGATAACAGGAACAGAGAAGGCAAACATAAGCCAACGAAACAGGTGCTTGTATTGTTCCAACCAGAATTCACCAACTTCAAAATATTCTGGGAACGATAAAAACATGACATTACCAAAAGCAAAGCCGGCTACTCCCAATTTGTAGATTAAAGATCTGTTTACATTGCTTTTTCCGGTTTTAAAATCCTCCAAGCTTATGTAGGGTTCATAACCAATGGAACTTAGCAGTAAAACCACATCTTTTAATGAGCATGTGTTGGAATTAAAAGTGATACGAACATTTTTCTTTCCAAAATTAACTTGAGAAGAAGAGATTCCAGGATGAAGTTTGTTGAGGTTTTCCAGGATCCATATACAGGAACTACAGTGAATGTGTGGAATATATAAAGTAGTAATTTGGGTGCTACCATCGTTAAACTCCAGTAACTTGTCTATAATGTTTTGCTGTTCCAGAAAATCATATTTTCCTTGAATTTCCTTAGGAATGGCTCCAGGAGCACTTTGTAAATCGTAATAACAAGTTAAATCGTTTTCCGAGAAAATTTCATATACGGTCTTACAACCCTTACAGCAGAACGATTTTTCCTGAAATATAATGGCATGATTGCCACAAGTATCACCACAGTGAAAACATGATGGATGCTCCATAAATAATTTGCTCATTTAAACCCAGTACAAAGGTTAAAAGATAGTAAGAATTTAGATATGATATTTGTCATGTTTTGATTAATTTTACAAATCTTTAAAAAACAGGTATGAGTAAGTGTGAACAGTGTATTGTAAGGGAGTTTAATTCTTTAAAATCGTTATCAAAAGAGGAATTGATGAATATTTCTGGATGTAAAACATCTAAATCCATTAAAAAAGGAGAAACCATATTTGAAGAAGGCGAAACCTTAAAAGGGGTTTACTGTGTAAAAGATGGTATTTGTAAGCTTACCAAATTAAGTGCCAACGGAAAAGATCAAATTGTAAAGTTGGTTTTAAAAGGCGATTTATTAGGACAACGTTCTTTAATTAGTGATGAAGCTGTAAATTTAAGTGCTGTAGCTTTAAACAATATGGAAGTTTGCTTTATTCCAAAAGCTGAAATTTTTGGAAATTTAAAGAACAATTCTGATTTTTCCATGGACATGTTAAAACAAATGGCTCATGATTTAAAAGAATCGGACAATGTGATTGTGAATATGGCCCAAAAATCTGTAAAACAACGTCTAGCCGAAGCACTTATTTATATTTACAATAGTTTTGGTTTAGATAACCAAGGGTTTTTAAATGTTGTACTTTCAAGGGAAGATTATGCGAGTGTGGTTGGTACCGCAACAGAATCTGCCATTAGAGTGTTATCGCAATTTAAAAAAGAAGGATTAATATCTACTTCTGGAAAACAAATTAAAGTTGAAGACATTGAAGGTTTAAAGCGTGTGGAATAAACTACCAATCTCCTCTACTTTTTTTATTAGCTTTACATAAGTTAATAATTTCTTCTACGCGTTTTTGTCTAGTAGTTTCTCTTTTTGCTTGATTTAACCAATACAAATAACTTTTTCTATAGGAAGGTGCAAAAGACAGATAATTTTTAAAGGCCTCTGGTGTTTTATTAAATGCAACTTGTAGATCTTGAGGGATAACGCCATTTTCTACATCATCTAAAGCGGTCCAAGAACCATTTTGCTTTGCTATTTTTATTTTTTTTAAACCACTTTCATGCATCAAATTTAAAGCTTCAAGCTCCTTAATATATTTTTTATTTAAAGCGCTCCAGACACTTTTTGGATTTCTAGGAGTAAAGTATTGGCGTCTTTTTCCATTTCCCAAGCTTTTTACAGTAGAATCTATCCAACCGAAACATAGTGCAACTTTTACAGCTTCCTCCCAACGCATACTATCTTTTTCATGAGCTACTTTATAAAAAATAAGATAAATACCAATAAATGTATCATGGTTTTGATATAACCAATCACGCCATTCTGTATCTGTTCTGAAGTAAATTTCTGGAATAGACAACGTATTAAAGTTTTTTAGTTTCTACATAAAAATTTGGATTAACTTTAATGATTTCTCCTTCGTTTGGCATCGATTTCCATTCAGCAGTTGGATACAACCATTGTTCCTTTTCATCAACTGTCACTTGAATAGGCATGTCAAAATTTTCTACAATGTTTATCCAGCGGTATTTTAATTCGTTGTTTTCAATGGAATATTCCAAGGTTGGAATGCGAGTGTCCCTTAAGTACTGATTGAAAAAAGCAGTTAAATCAATGCCACTTTGTTCGCTTATATAATTTTCTATCTGTTGTGTGGTAACAGTTTGGTGGTAAAACGTTTTATTTAAGCCACGTAATATTTGTCGCCATTTTTCATCGTCCTCAATAAGTTGTCTTAAGGTGTGCAACATATTGGCTCCTTTGTAATACATGTCCCCAGAGCCTTCTTTGTTTACATTGTATGGGCCAATTATAGGTTTGTCGTTTTTAATGTTTTTTCTAATTCCTATAACATATTCCGAAGACGCTTCTTTTCCATAATAGTAGTCTACAAACAGGTTTTCGGAATACGAAGTAAAACTTTCATGGATCCACATATCAGCTATGTCCTTATAGGTAATGTTATTGGCAAACCACTCATGCCCAGATTCGTGAATGATGATAAAATCGAATTTCAATCCCCAACCAGAGCCTGAAACATCGTTGCCCAAATATCCTTTTTTGTATTGATTGCCATAAGTCACGGAACTTTGGTGCTCCATCCCTAAATATGGAACTTCAACAAGTTTAAAGCCATCTTCGTAGAAAGGGTAGGGACCAAACCAATGTTCAAAAGCTTTCATCATTTTGGGTGCATCTTTAAAATGATTCTTAGCCCTTACCAAATTATCCCTTAAAACATAATAATCCATGGTTAAAGGACCCTTTTCACCTTCATATATTTCAGAAAAATGCTCGTAATCCCCAATGTTTACATTTACACCATAGTTGTTTATGGGATTGCTAACAAACCAATGGGAGGTTACTGTATTATCGCTATGTTTTTCAATGTTTCTTAATCTGCCGTTGGAAATATTTGTTAGGTTTTTAGGAACGTTAACACTAATCAACATGCTGTCAACCTCGTCGTACATATGGTCTTTGTTGGGCCACCAAACACTGGCTCCCAGACCTTGACAGGATGTGGCTATAAATGGAAAGCCATTTTTGTCTTCTTCCCAAGTAAACCCTCCATCCCAAGGCGCTTTTTTGGCTTCTCTTGGTTTGCCTTCGTAATATACGTCTAAAGATTGTATGCTTCCTTTTTGTTGCTGGTCTATTAAGCTTATAAAATGCGCATTCCCATTATGTTTCACGTCCAATTCTTTACCATTTTGGAAAACTTTGGTAATTTTTAGAGGTGCTTGCAAATCTATTTGCATGACCTTGTAAGGTTCCAAAACGGTGTATTGAATGGTGTTTTTACCAGAAATGGATTTGGTTTCTGGAGCTATTTTTACATCTAAATGGTAATAGGTTAAATCCCACCATGCACGTTCTGGGGTTATGGAACCACGTAATGTGTCTTGATGGGTAAAACTGTTTTTTTCTGAAAGGAGTTCTTGAGCTTGGTTTGTAATAGAAACCAAGAATATGCATACAAAACTTAGGAATGTATTCTTCATGTTGATAATTTTGCACTAAATTAATGAAAATAAAAAAAGCCGTTTCAATTTGAAACGACTTTTTTCCTTCTAACCAAACTTAATTTAAAAGCAATATTTATTTTCAGCTTTTACTTTTTCTGCAATAGCAATTCTTAAATCAACGATATCTGGATAATTAGTGTATTTCACAAAACGTTTTAATCCCATAAGCAACATGCGTTGCTCGTCTCCTTCAGCAAAAGAGATAATGCTTTCTTTTCCGTTTTTCTCAACAATGGAAACAGCGTTATACAAGTATAGCTTTGCCATGGCAATTTGTATGGCTTGGGCTTCTTCACCAAAACGTTTGGCATTTTTTTCGGCTCTTAAAATGGCAGATTCAGCCATATAGATTTCAATCAAGATATCAGAAGCAGCTATCAATAATTGTTGATGTTCTTCTAAATCTGGGCCAAATTTTTGAACTGCAGCTCCAGCAACCATTAAGAATACTTTTTTAAGCTTGGCAATCATCTCTTTTTCTTCAGAAAACAACTCAGAATAATCAGGTGTTTCAAAAGATGGGATTCCCATTAATTCTTCCTGAACTTTTGTTGCAGGACCCAATAAATCCACATGGCCTTTCATGGCTTTTTTAACAAGCATACCTACCGATAGCATTCTGTTTATTTCATTGGTACCTTCATAAATTCTAGCGATTCTGGCATCTCTCCAGGCAGCTTCCATAGGCGTTTCTTCAGAGAATCCCATACCACCAAATATTTGGATGCCTTCGTCTGCACAATTTTGTACATCTTCAGAAACAGCTACTTTTAAAATGGAGCATTCTATGGCATATTCTTCAACACCTTTAAGTTCTGCTTCTTGATGCGAATTTCCAGCGGCTACCCTTAAAGCAATTCTATCTTCAATATTTTTTGCAGCTCTGTATGTTGCAGATTCTCCTGCATAAGCACTTGCAGCCATTTCGGCCAACTTGTATTTTATTGCCCCAAAATCTGCAATAGGTGTATTAAATTGTTTACGCTCGTTTGCGTATTGAACAGCGGTTGTTAAAATACGACGTTGAGAATCCAAACAAGCACCAGCTAATTTAATTCGGCCAACGTTAAGGGCGTTCATGGCAATTTTAAATCCTTCACCACGACCAGCTAACATGTTTTCAACTGGAACAACGGTATCGTTAAAGAATACCTGACGTGTTGAAGAGGCACGAATACCCAGTTTGTGTTCTTCTTCGCCCAAAGTGATTCCATTAGGATTGTCTTTATCATATTCCACAATAAATCCAGTAATGTTTTTATCGTTTTCAATTCTTGCAAACACAATCATTAAACGGCAAAATCCTGCGTTCGAAATCCACATTTTTTGTCCGTTGATTTTGTATGATTTACCATCTTCTGATAAGGTAGCCGTTGTCTTTCCAGAATTGGCATCACTACCAGCTCCAGGTTCTGTTAAACAATAAGCTCCAAACCATTCGCCTGTGGCTAATTTTGGCACATATTTTTGTTTTTGTTCTTCGGTTCCATAAAGCGTAATTGGCATGGTTCCAATTCCTGTATGCGCACCAAAAGCAGTACTAAAGGAGCCAGTTCCACTGGATATGTAATCGCAAACCAATAAGGTTGACACAAATCCCATGTCCAGACCTCCATATGCTTCTGGAACAGCAACACCTAAAAAGCCAAGTTCTCCAGCTTTACGCATCACTTCTTCTGTAAATGCAAAGTCTTTAGCTTCAAATCTTGCCTTATGGGCAATGATCTCGCGTTCATTGAATTCCATAACGGCTTCTTTCATCATTTTTTGTTCTTCTGAAAAATCTTCAGGAGTAAAAACGTCTTCACATTTTGTTTCTTTCACCAAGAATTGACCACCTCTTAATAATTCTTTATCTTTTGTTTCCATATTTTAATTTTAGATTAAAGAAGATAGATAATAGAGAATAGACTCAATTTAGCCCATTTTGGAATCCCATTGTCATTCGTTGGAATTCTTCTATTTTTTCTTCAAGTATTTTTAATGTTTCGTTATTTATATAATTTCTGTGTTTTGCTACTAATAGTTGTGTGCCTAATTCGAAAGAAGAGCCTAAAGCAATATCTAGGAAATGACTGAAAGATTTATCTGTTCTTGCAGATCCTTCGGCAATATTACTAGGCATTGATATAGAACATCTGCTTATTTGTGAACTAAGATCAAATCTTTCATGCTTCGGAAAATTTAGTAATAAGTCTGATATATCGTTAGTAATTTCTAATCCAAGTTTCCAAATTTTCAGATTCTTATAATTATGTCTATTCTTAGCACACATCAGTCTTTTTTCTTTTTTCTATATTCTATTTTCTACTCAGGAAAGAAACTCAAATATCCCACAAGCACCTTGTCCTGTTCCTACACACATGGTTACAGCTCCATATTTACCAGTCATATTACGCTTTCTCATCTCGTCAAATAATTGCACTGAAAGCTTGGCTCCTGTACATCCTAGAGGATGACCAAGTGCTATCGCTCCACCATTGACGTTAATAATGTCTGGGTTGAGGTTTAATTCGCGAATCACAGCTATGGATTGTGAAGCAAAGGCTTCGTTTAATTCAATGAGTGCTAAATCGTCTTGTTTTAAACCAGCTAATTTCAATGCTTTTGGAATGGCTTTTACAGGACCAATTCCCATGATGCGAGGCTCAACACCAGCAGCAGCATAATTTACCAATCTTGCTATAGGTTCCAATCCCAATTCCTTAACCATCTCTTCGCTCATAATCATAACAAAAGCTGCACCATCACTCATTTGAGAGGAGTTTCCTGCAGTCACGCTACCGTTGGCAGCAAATACTGGGCGTAATTTAGCCAAAGCCTCAAGATTGGTTCCTTTTCTTGGTCCTTCATCTTTAGTGACTGTATAAGATTTGGTAGCTTTTTTTCCGTTTTCGTCTATATAAGTTTGTTCTACTTCTATAGGTACGATTTGATCTTGAAAACGATTTTCAGCTTGAGCTTTTAATGCTTTCATATGTGAGTGGTATGCAAATTCATCCTGGTCTTCACGAGAGACCTTGAATTGTTTTGCAACTGCTTCTGCTGTATTTCCCATGCCCCAATAATAATCTTCGTGACCTGCTTTTACGGTATCGTAATTCAGTTCTGGCTTAAAGCCTGTCATTGGTACGGCACTCATGCTTTCTGCGCCACCAGCAATGATGCAATCTGCCATTCCAGCTTGAATTTTTGCAGAAGCCATAGCAATGGTTTCTACTCCAGAGGAGCAAAAACGGTTGACTGTTACTCCTGGAACATCCACGATGTCTAATCCCATTAAAGAGATTAAACGTGCCATGTTCAGCCCTTGAGACCCTTCTGGCATGGCATTTCCTACAATCACGTCGTCTATACGTTTTGGGTCTAGATTTGGCAATTCTTTCATCATGTGCTTGATGGTTTCTGCTGCCAACTCATCTGTTCTTTTAAAACGGAACACGCCTTTTGGTGCTTTACCTACGGCTGTTCTGTATGCTTTTACAATGTAAGCTTGTTTGCTCATAATAGTATTAAGATATTAGTATCAAGTTTTAAGACTGTTTAAGTGATTGTTGAAGAGAATAGTTCATTTTGGTAACCTCTAGAATTTCACTGATTATTGGTCTTACTTTTTCTTTTGTAATTAAATTTAATCGTTTGGATAAATAAAGTTGTGTTAATAATTCATATGAAGAACCGTTGGCAATTCCTAAAAACTGCATGAATTCCCCATTAGTATTTCGTCCAGCACCTACAGCAATATTTGAAGGAATAGAAACTGCACTTCTTCTTAATTGAGATGTCAACCCGTATTTTTCTTCTACAGGAAAATTTTCAGTAGTTCTATAACAATTTTCTGTAATATTCATTGCTTTTTGCCATATTTTCAATTCTTCAAATCTGTGCATGATTTCCAGTGTTAAGAAGTTCGTATTAAGTATTAAGACTTAAAAAATTCATTTAAATTATATTTTTTTAATTCCTTGTCTTTGTACTCAGTACTTAATTCTTTGTACCAAATACTTAGTACTTTTACAACTAGTTACGCAGCGGTTTTCCAGTTTTCAACATGTGCTGAATGCGTTCCAAAGTTTTTCTTTCAGTACAAAGCGATAAGAATGCTTCTCGTTCCAGATCCAATAAATATTGTTCACTTACCAAGGTTGGTTCCGATAAATCGCCTCCAGCCATCACGTAAGCTAATTTATTAGCTATTTTTTGGTCGTGCTCACTTATGTAATTACTGTCTTCCATAGAATCTGTTCCTACTAAAAACATTCCTAAGGCTTGCTTACCAAGTACTTTAACGTCTGTACGTTTTACAGGTTGCGTATAACCAGCTTCTGCCATTAATTTTGCATAAGCTTTGGCAGTTGCAATTTGTCTGTCTTTATTAACGACTACCACATCTTTTCCTTTTTGAAGAATGCCTAAATCGAAAGCTTCGTATGCCGAAGTGGCTACTTTAGCCATTCCGATGGTTAAGAAATACTCCTGTAACACATTTAATTTTACATCTCCTTTTTTAAAGGTATCAGAAGCTCTTAAAGCCATTTCCTTAGAACCTCCACCTCCAGGAATCACACCAACACCAAATTCTACAAGTCCGATGTAAGTTTCGGCAGCTGCAACCACTTTATCTGCATGCATGGAAAGTTCGCAGCCTCCTCCAAGAGACATGCCATGAGGAGCAGCAACGGTTGGAATTGCTGAATAACGCATACGCATCATGGTATCTTGGAAGTACTTGATGGCCATGTTAAGCTCGTCGTATTCTTGTTCGGCAGCCATCATGAAAATCATTCCAATGTTGGCTCCAACAGAGAAATTTGCAGCTTGATTACCAATGACCAAGCCTTGGAAATCTTTTTCAGCTAAATCCACTGCTTTATTCAATCCAGCGAGTACGTCACCACCAATGGTGTTCATTTTACTCTGGAATTCACAGTTTAAAATACCATCTCCCAAATCTTCGATAACGACTCCCGAGTTTTTAAAGACCTCGTTTGATTTTCTAATGTTATCCAAAATAATGAAGGCATCTTGACCAGGAATTTTTTCTTGAGACTTGGTTGGAATGTTATAAAAATAGGTTGCTCCATCTTTAACTGTATAGAAGCTTTTGTTGCCTGTTGCGAGCATATTTTTTACCCAGGCATTAGGCTCCAGACCTTCGGCCTTCATGAGTTCGATGCCTTTTTCAACACCAATGGCATCCCAAATTTGGAAAGGACCATGTTCCCAGCCAAATCCAGCTTTCATCGCGTCGTCTATTTTATATAATTCATCTGAAATTTCTGGGATTCTATTGGATACATAAGCAAACATGGCAGCAAAATTCTTTCTGTAGAATTCTCCAGCTTTATCTTTTCCAGAAACTAGAATTGGAAAACGGTCAATGACTTTATCAACGGTTTTGGTTAATTCCAAGGTGGCAAATTTTGCCGATTTTTTATCTCTATATTGAAGGGTGTTTAAATCTAAAGTCTTTATTTCCTTTCCTTCTTTTTTATAAAATCCTTGGCCAGTTTTGCTTCCCAGCCATTTGTTTTCCATCATGGTATTGATGAAATCAGGCAGTTTAAACAGCTCATGAGCTTCGTCATTAGGACAATTTTCATAAATGCCGTTTGCCACATGAACCAAAGTATCCAAACCAACCACATCAACCGTTCTAAAGGTTGCCGATTTTGGACGACCAATCACTGGACCAGTCAATTTATCGACTTCTTCAACCGTTAAATCCATTTCCTTGACTTGATGGAACAAACTTTGAATTCCAAAAATCCCAATTCTATTTCCAATAAAAGCAGGTGTATCTTTGGCAACCACAGAGGTTTTGCCCAGGAATTTTTCACCATATTCATTTAAGAAATCCAAAACTTCTTGAGATGTTTTGGGACCAGGAATGATTTCGAATAACTTTAAGTAACGCGCTGGATTGAAAAAGTGTGTGCCACAAAAATGTTTCTGGAAATCGTCGCTTCGTCCTTCACTCATAAACTTAATAGGGATTCCAGAGGTATTAGACGTAATTAAAGTTCCAGGCGTTCTATGTTTTTCAAGTTTTTCAAAAACTTGTTTTTTAATGTCAAGACGCTCTACAACCACTTCCATGATCCAATCTACATCTTTTACCTTTGCAATATCGTCTTCTAAATTCCCAGTAGTAATCCTGTTTGCAAAAGATTGATGGTAAATAGGAGAGGGCTTCGATTTTAAAGAAGCCGTTAAGGAATCGTTTACAATCCTGTTTCTTACAGCTTTATCTTCTAAAGTGAGACCTTTAGCTTTTTCGGCATCGGTAAGTTCTCTAGGAACAATGTCCAGCAATAGCACATCCACACCAATATTGGCAAAATGACATGCAATACCACTTCCCATGATTCCGGAACCTATAATGGCTATTTTTTTAATACGTCTTGTACTCATTTTATTTTAAATGATTTATCTATTAATACTTGATGTTGTTAACCTCGTTGGTATATATTTTTTTATTTGAAATTAAATCGTTTATGGTTTCTGCTACTTCATAAAACGCCATTAATTTTTCCAAAGGAATATTTTTCTTGATGGCTTCGTTGAATTTTAACACCCTGTCTTTGGAGTAGGCCCTTTTTTCTTTTCCAAAATCGGTTAAGTAAATCAAGACACCACGACCATCTTCAGGATTGGGTTTTCTTTCAATTAAACCTCTGGTTTCCATAGTTTTTAATATTCTGGACAAACTGGTTGCCTCCATACCCATTTTTGGACCTAGGGATGTTGAAGGGGTTCCACCTTCTGGGTCTATACTTAATAAAGTAAAGCCAGTGGCCATGGTGCTATCAAATTTTGCAGCTTCTTCATTGTACATTTTTTGGACAGCTAACCATGTGGTTCTTAGAATATAATCAATGGTTTTATCTTTCATTTTTAGTGTTTATGAAATCCAAAGATAAGTAAAATTTATTATGCATGCATAATAAATTTAAAAAATTTTAATAGGAAATGGGTTAAAAAAAAACTCCTTTATCAAATAAAGGAGTTTGTGATTTAAGAGCGATATATTTTCTCGATGAGGTCTTTGTAAATTTCTTTAATAACCTTTCGTTTCATTTTCATGGTAGGTGTTAAGTGACCATCTTCAATGGTCCAAGCATTTGGTGTTATTTCAAATTTTTTGATTTGTTCCCAATGACCAAACTTTTTATTGGCCTCATCTATTTCTTCTTGAATTCTTTCCCTTAGTTTTTGGTTAGAAGCTATATCTTCTTTGGATTTAAATGTAATATGATGTCTTTTTGCCCATTCTTCAATAAATTCGTAATTGACTTGGATTAATGCTGCAGGCATTTTTTCGCCTTCACCAATCACCATAATTTGTTCAATAAAACGGGATTGTTTAAACTGGTTCTCCAATAGGGCAGGAGCTACGTATTTTCCGCCAGAGGTTTTAAACATTTCTTTTTTTCTGTCTGTTATTTTCAGGAAGCCATCACTATCAATTTCACCTATGTCTCCAGTATGGAAATAGTCGCCTGTCATAACTTCGGCAGTTTTTTCAGGTTCTTTGTAGTAACCTTTCATGACATTAGGTCCTTTTACCAAAATTTCGCCATCTTCAGCAATTTTAACGTCTACATTATCTATAATGCGACCAACAGTTCCAATTCTAAAACCACCATCCCTTTGATCGTTCACAGAGATTACAGGTGAGGTTTCGGTTAAGCCGTAACCTTCCATAATTGGCATTTCGGCTGCTGCGAAAATCCTGGTTAATCTAGGTTGTAATGCTGCGCTTCCAGAGACCATAAGGTCCAACTGACCACCTAAACCTTCTTTCCATTTGCTGAAAATGAGTTTTCTAGCTAATTTAAGTTGTGTTTCGTACCACCAACCATTGGCTCCATAAGGTTCGTACTTAAGGCCCAATTCCACAGCCCAAAAGAACAAGGCTTTTTTAATGCCGCTAAGATCTGCTCCTTTAGCGATTATTTTATCGTACACTTTTTCATATAAACGTGGTACAGCTGTCATGACATGAGGTTGGACCTCTTTTAGGTTGTCACTCATTTTTTCTATGGATTCTGCAAAATATATTTCAACACCACAATATTGATATAGATACAGGATCATGCGTTCAAATACATGACAAACTGGTAGAAAACTCAACGATTTTGAATGCCCATAATCAAAAGGGACACGTTTTTCACTATCCAATACGTTGGACACGATATTTTTATGGGTAAGCATGACCCCTTTAGGTCTACCTGTTGTTCCGGAAGTGTAAATTAAGGTTGCCAAATCGTCGGTTGTTACTGCACTTTTCCTGGTTTCAACGTCTTTTTGGTTGCTGTCGTCCTTTCCTAATTCCAAAACTTCTTTCCAGTTTTTTTCTCCATCAACTTCATCAAAAGTATAAATGGCTTTTAGTTTTGTTTGACTTTTAATGGGGTTAAGTTTTTCTAAAATTTCAGCATCAGAAACAAAACAATAACTTGCTTCTGAGTGATTTAAAATATATTCGTAGTCCTCCTTGGAAATGGTAGGGTAAATAGGTACATTTTGAGCACCAACCTGTAATACACCAATATCCAAGACATTCCATTCGGTTCTGTTGGTAGTTGAAATAACAGCAATTTTATCGTTAGGCTTCACTCCCAAACGTAACAAGCCTCTACTGATAGCGTTTGCTTGATTTACATATTCCTTTGAGGATATGGACTCCCAATTTCCGTTGCTTTTTGAAGTAAAAGCTTTTTCTAAATTGTAAGTTTTTAATTGGTGATACGGAAAATCGAAAAGTCTGGTAATTTGAGTCATCTGTTTATGGAATTTGAAGACTTGCAAATTATGAAAAAAAAGTGATATTTAATTGTTGCCATAAAAAAAGGAGCTTAAAAAATGAAAGCTCCTTGATTTATAATTATTTAAATATTCTATTTTTTGTTTTCCAGCCATTTTCTAGCATTAACAAAGGCTTCCAGCCAAGGGGACACTTCATCTTTTCTGTTATCAGGATAATTTGCCCAATTCCATTGAAACGTTGAACGTTCTATGTGTGGCATGGTTACCAAATGCCTTCCAGTTTTATCGCACATCATGGCTGTATTGTAATCTGAACCATTAGGATTGGCTGGATATTCTTCGTAACCATATTTGGCAACTATGTGATATTGATCTTCAGATTTTGGCAAACTGAATTTTCCTTCGCCATGGGAAATCCAAACCCCAAGTGTGGTTCCTTCTAACGTAGACAGCATAACTGAATTGTTTTTTTGAATTTTCACAGAAGTAAATGCGCTTTCATGTTTGTGTGAGTCGTTGTAGGTCATTTTTCCATGCACATCATGTTCTGGGTTAATAACTTCCAATTCCATAAATAATTGACAGCCATTACAAATCCCAACCGATAGTGTGTCTTCTCTTTTAAAGAAATTTTTGAGGGCAGTATTGGCTTTTTCGTTGTACATAAAAGCGCCTGCCCAACCTTTGGCAGAACCTAAAACATCAGAATTTGAAAAACCACCAACAGCACCAATAAACTGAATATCTTCCAAGGTTTCACGGCCAGAAATTAAATCGGTCATGTGCACGTCTTTCACGTCAAAACCAGCTAAGTACATGGCATTGGCCATTTCGCGTTCTGAATTAGATCCTTTTTCACGGAGAATAGCAGCTTTTGGCCTGTCTTTGCGAGGAGCTCGTGACGTGGCAATCTCCTTTTCTGAATCAGATTGCTTCGTTTCACTCGCAATGACGTCTGATAATTTTCCAGTAAAATGCTTCGGGAATTTATACTGTAAAGGCTGTTTTTTATAGTTGTCAAATCGGTCTTGAGCCAAGTTGTTTGCCGTTTGTTTTTGGTCCAGTAGGAAGGAGGTTTTGTACCAAACGTCACGTAATCTAGAGACAGTAAGTGTAAACACCTCTTGGTGGTTAATGATGCTTAAAACATCAGAATTTGTGACTTTTCCTATGTTAAAGAATTCAATATTGGCATTTGTTAATACCTGCTCCACCGAATTATCTGTAGCTTGGAAGACAATTCCAGAATTTTCAGCAAATAAAAGTTTTACAGAGTCTTTTTCTGCTAATTCCGTCAGGTCTAATTCGGCTCCCAGATTCACATCGGCAAAACACATTTCCAGTAAGGTTGTAATTAAACCACCAGAAGCCACATCATGTCCAGCAACAATTTTATCCTCTTTTATTAACTGTTGTATGGTATTGAATGTGTTTTTAAATTGTTGCGCATCTTTTATGGATGGAGTGTCATTTCCAATTTTATTGAGCACTTGCGCAAACGAACTACCTCCCAATTTAAATTGGTCTTGAGATAGATTGATATAATAAATAGTGCCAGTTCCAGAGGTTTCGGTTTTTTGGAATACAGGTTCAACTACCTTATGGATATCGTTGCAATTTGCAGCAGCAGAAATAATGACTGTCCCTGGGGAAATAACCTCTTCATTAGGATATTTTTGTTTCATGGAAAGCGAATCCTTTCCAGTAGGAACGTTTATGCCCAACTCGATAGCAAATTGTGATACAGCTTCTACAGCTTCGTATAAACGCGCATCTTCACCTTCATTTTTACAAGGCCACATCCAATTGGCAGACAACGATACACTTTTCAATCCGTCTTTTAAAGGAGCCCAAACCACATTTGTTAAGGCTTCAGCAATGGCATTTCTACTTCCGGCTTTGGGTGAAATCAAACCAGATATAGGTGCATGGCCTATTGAAGTGGCAATTCCTTCTTTCCCTTTGTAATCTAAGGCCATCACACCACAATTGTTTAAAGGAAGTTGTAAAGGGCCTGCACATTGCTGTTTGGCTACTTTACCACCAACGCAACGGTCTACTTTATTGGTTAACCAATCTTTACATGCAACAGCTTCCAGCTGCAATACTTGATCCAGGTAGTCCAGAATATTTTTGGAATTATAGCTCAGGTCTTTATATATTCTATGAATCGTTTTGTCTGTCATGATGGTTTTTGGAGAACTACCAAACATATCTTCAAGTGCCAAATCCATAGGTTTATCGCCTTTGGTTTTAGACTCAAACGTAAACCGATCGTTTCCCGTCACATCACCAACAGTGTACATAGGTGAACGTTCACGTTCTGCAATTCGGTTTAGTGTTTCTAAATGTTTTTCGGCTATGACCAATCCCATGCGTTCTTGCGATTCGTTTCCAATTATTTCTTTAGCCGAAAGAGTTGGGTCGCCAACAGGTAACTTATCCAAATCGATTTTCCCACCAGTGTCTTCAACCAATTCTGAAAGACAATTTAAATGTCCACCAGCACCATGGTCGTGAATGGACACAATATGATTTTCATCGCTTTCCACCATGCCACGAATGGCATTGGCAGCGCGCTTTTGCATTTCTGGATTGGAACGTTGCACAGCATTCAGTTCAATACCAGAAGCAAATTCTCCTGTATCTGCTGAAGATACAGCAGCTCCACCCATTCCAATTCGGTAATTTTCACCACCTAGAATCACGATTTTGTCACCTTCTTTAGGTGTGTCTTTTAGAGCTTGGTCTGCTTTACCATATCCAATACCACCTGCTTGCATGATCACTTTATCGTAACCAAGTTTTCGTAGTTTATATTCTTCGTTGGCACTCTGAACGGCATCGCTGTTTTCGTCATGCTCAAAAGTTAACACAGAGCCACAAATTAAAGGTTGACCAAATTTGTTTCCAAAATCTGAAGCACCATTGCTTGCTTTTATTAAAATATCCATTGGTGTTTGGTACAACCAAGGTCGTGCTTGCATGTTTTGTTCCCAAGGACGGGTTTCTTCCAGTCTGGAATACGCTGTCATATACACAGCAGTTCCAGCAAGTGGCAACGAGCCTTTTCCTCCAGCCAATCTATCGCGAATTTCACCACCGGAACCTGTTGCAGCACCATTAAATGGCTCAACAGTTGTAGGGAAGTTATGGGTTTCAGCTTTTAGGGAAATGACAGAATCAAATTCTTTTACTTGGTAATAGTCTGGTTTATCTGCTGTTTTAGGAGCAAATTGCTCCACTTTTGGCCCTTTAATAAAGGCTACGTTGTCTTTATAGGCTGAAACAATATCGTTAGGATGTTGTTTTGAGGTTTCTTTTATTAGTTTGAAAAGAGAGGTAGGTTTTTCTTTACCATCTATTACAAAAGTGCCATTAAAGATTTTATGGCGACAGTGTTCAGAATTCACTTGAGAGAACCCAAAGACTTCAGAATCTGTTAAGGGTCTCCCAATTTTTTTTGAAACACCTTCCAAATATTCCACTTCTTCATCGCTTAAAGCTAATCCTTCTTGTTGGTTATAAGCTGCAATGTCTTCTATGTTTAAAATAGATTCTGGCTGAATGTGAATAGTGAAAGATTCTTGATTCAAGCCTTGATATTTCTCTGAAATCATTGGGTCAAAATCTTTGAAGTCTGCATTTACAGCTTGAAATTCTTCAATTCTTGTAATGCCTGCTATTCCCATATTTTGGGTGATTTCAACAGCATTGGTACTCCAAGGTGTGATCATGGCAGCACGAGGACCAACAAAAAAAGCATCGAGAGATGCTTGTTCTATTTTTGGCTGGTTGCCAAATAACCATACCAATTTAGAGATGGTTTCAGTTGATAATTCTTTTGTTGCTTGAACAGCAAAAACTTTGCTGTTTTGGTTTCCGAAGAAATGAATCATTATGTATGAGTTAGGTTGTGCCTGCTTATTTGGCAGACAGGTTGTTTTCTTTTAAAGTGCAAATTTACTTTTTTTCAGCGTAATAATTGCTATTTACATTCTTGAAAATTTTGAGTTATTCACGTGGTTATTAACCAAAAAAAAAGCGACTGGTTATAGTCGCTTTTGTATTTATTTTTTAATAAGCTTCTTGCTTATGGTTGTATTTCCTTGTGTGAGTTTTAAAATATATACACCAGAATTTAAATTGTCAAGCTGAATGCTTTGAGACTGATGTATTGTTTTAGTTAGCACTCTTTTCCCTAGAATGTTATAAATTTCTATTTGAGTTTTTTCCGTACTATTCAATTGAATATTTAATTGATTTGAAACTGGGTTTGGATAGACAGAGATTTTGTCTAAATCATAATTTTCAGTATCTAAATTTGAATAACAAGTCCAAGATAAATCATCAAAAACAACTCTGTTGCCAGAAGTACTGTTTCCATCAATAACTATGGAAACATTGCCTTCTACATTAATATTTGGAATCGTGATGGTTTGAGAAACATCTTGATCACCATAAGCAATGGTACCAACAACATTGTTATTTACTTTAAGGTTAAACGTACCACTGCTTCCTCCATAAACTCGTTTTGTGGTAACAGTAAAATCTGCAATACCTCCAGGTGAAACAGGAGCAGTTAAACTTCCATTTCTGATGGTTATAGCTCTATTGTTTAAAGTTAAATCTGTTCTTGCGTCTGTAGCAACCCAATTTCCACCGTTGTCACCTGTCCAAGTTCTAGTTTGGTAACTTCCATTATTAGAAGGGATATTTTCAAACGATTCGGCTAGACAACTAACGCCTACACCATTATCAGTTGTTGTTTCACAAGTTTCATTGCTAAAACCAGATTCGTTTCCAGCAGCATCCTTTGCTTTTACTCTAAAACAATAGTTTGTGTTTGGGATCAAGCCAGTTGCTATGGCAGAATTGTTAATGGTGTTAAACGAATAGGAACCATTTATATAAACATCGTATGATGTTACTTCTATGTTATCTGTAGAGGCTGTCCAAGTAAGTGAGATACTAATGTCAGTAGGGTTAAAAGCCACTAAATTTGTTGGGTCTGTAGGTGCTTCGGTATCTGGAGTTGGGTTCCAAATCATATTGGCATAACTAGGATTGTCTATAAAAGGGTTTCTGTTTCCTTGATGAATGTATGCTGCGTTGTTTCTGTTCAATTCCCTTTGGTTAACGGCATCATTATTGTGCCAATCCAAAAGTAAGGCAATAAACCAATCCTCATAAACTTGATCGTTAGTGCCATTTAACATAGGGTGGCTCCATGAATCCACTTGGTCTTCATATCTTACAGCAAAATACAACAGGCATCTTGCAATATCTCCTTTAAATTCGTCTATAGGTTCAAAAACAGTTCCCGAATAACCAGAGATACTGCTAGGACCTCTTTTAGAACCATTCATGTAGGTTGTAGTGGCTGAAATTGTTTCACCAAAAGCCAAACTGCCTCTTCCATTGTTTACATAACCATCGGTTGGGATTACTTGATGTATGTCTCCAACCATTGGCATGGCACTTCCATAGACACTTTGAGGCATTAAATGTTCGCCGTTATAGCAATCCATTTCGCTGTTGTAGTTTCCACACTTGTCACTTGGGTTGGCATAGTAGCTGTAATTATAAGGATCTGTTGAGGTTGGATTCTCGGAGTACATATCCATTACAGATCCATCGTTTTCATAAAAATCATCGACATCTGTTGCTCTGTAACCTGTTGCCAAATCAAATAATTGATCGTAGGTTTTAGGACTATGGCCATTGGTGATTATATTTTTTAATTGTGTTTTTAAGGTGTAACCGCTTCCTGTTGCAGTGCTATAATAACCAGCTGGGATTTGAGCGAAAGTAGTTACTGAAACCAGTAATAAGAGTAAGGTGTAAAAATGTTTCATTCGTATTATTTTTTCTTTTCTAATAAGGCCATGTAAAATCCATCATAACCCGTTTTGTGGGACAAGATGCTTTTGTCTTTTACAAAGGTAAAATCTTTTCCCATTTCAGATGTTAAAAAAGTCTCCACTTGCTTTTTGTTTTCTGAAGGAAGGATAGAACAAGTAGCATAAACCATTTGTCCTGCAGGTTTTACCATTCTGGAGTATTGTTGTAATATTTCTTGTTGTGTTTTTTTTATGTTTTCCAGAAACTCTGGTTGCAGTTTCCATTTGGCATCTGGATTTCTGCGTAAAATACCAAGTCCGGAGCAAGGTGCATCTATAAGTACGCGATCTGCTTTATCGTATAGTTTTTTTATAACTTTAGTGGAATCTATATGTCTTGGTTCTATGTTGTGAGCTCCATTGCGTTTGGCTCTACGTTTTAATTCCTTTAATTTGTTATCGTAGATGTCCATGGCTATAATTTGCCCTTTGTTTTCCATAAGCGACGCCAAGTGCAATGCTTTGCCACCAGCTCCTGCACAAGCATCTACCACGCGCATACCTGGTTGCACATTCAGGAATTCGGCTACTAATTGTGAAGAAGCATCCTGGACTTCAAAAAGGCCATTTTGGAAAGCTTCTGTAGTAAAGACATTGGCACGTTCCTTAAGTTTTAGTGCATGGGGATAGTCTTTAATAAATTCGGTTTCAATATCTAAATCAAATAATTCGGATTGTAGTTTTTCTTTGGTTGTTTTAAGGGTATTGACTCTTAAAATAACGTCAGCTTGTTCGTTTAAAGCTGCAATTTCTTTGGTCCAAACGGCTTTGCCTAGCTCTTTTTCGCCAAGTTCATCTAACCAATCTGGAATGGACTCCTTGTATTTTCTAATTTTGGAGAGTTCGTCGAAACGTCCTTTTATTTTACGGGTTGGCGTGTTTTCAAAATATTTCCAATCAGGAAGTTTAATACCTCTTAAGGTGGCCCAAACTGCAAAAATACGCCACAGGTTGTCTCTGTCGAATGGTTCCTTCACTTCAGCAATTTCAGCGTATAAGCGTTTCCATCTTACTATGTCGTAAGTGGTTTCGGCTACAAAAGCGCGATCTCTTGCTCCCCAACGTTTGTCACGTTTTAATAGTTGTTGGATAACTTTATCTGCATATTTGTCTTCATTGAAGATTAGGGTCAATCCATCAATAACGGCAAAGCATAAATTTCTGTGTAATCTCATTTCAATTTTATAAGCTTGCAAAGTTACGTTAAAAGAGATGAATTTTCGAATGTTTTTATTATTTAGATGAATAGGCTTATCTTTCCTGAAAAATTTTTAAAATGAGGAGCATTATTTGTTTGGTTTTGATTTGTGGTTTTATGCTTTCCTGTAAAGATGAAGCGACTTTTATCCCAAGGGATTTTAATACTGTAGAAATAGAAACCATATTGGAGGATTCTTTGCTAAGTATTCGAGCCATAGACATTTTAAATGATGGCAGTTTGACATTTGCAGCCAATAATGGTGCCTATGGACTTTATGATCCAAAGAAAGAAAGTTGGCAAATTTCAAAGCAGGTTTATGATACTTTACAACTGGAATTTAGATCTGTTGCGCATACCACTTCTGATTTTTTTATGTTAAGTGTGGGAAATCCAGCCATGTTGTTTAAAACTGGAGATCAAGGGACTATGGAATTGGTTTATTTTGAAGAGCATCCAAAGGTTTTTTATGATTCTATGATTTTTTGGAACGATCAGGAAGGTATTGCCATTGGAGATACTACAGAGGATTGTTTAAGCATCATAATTACAAGGGATGGAGGGAACACATGGCATAAGCTTTCTTGCGATGTGTTGCCAAAAGCTAAGGAAGCTGAAGGTGCGTTTGCAGCCAGCAACACCAACATTGCAGTTAAAGGCAATAATACTTGGATTGCCACAACAGCTGGAAGGGTTTATTTTTCTGAAGACAAAGGTAAGTCTTGGAGCGTTGTACAAACACCTGTTATTAATGCCAAAGAAACTGAGGGCATTTATTCCATGGCTTTTTATGACGACATGAATGGATTTGCCATTGGTGGAGATTATACCAATCCGGAGAGCAATACAGCCAATAAAATTATCACCAACGATGGAGGAAACACCTGGACGCTTATAGCTTCTGGAAAAGAACCAGGTTATAGAAGTTGCGTACAGTATGTTCCAAATGGAAACGGAAAAGAATTGGTGACTGTAGGCTTTAAGGGCATAGATTACAGTAAGGATGGAGGTGATTCATGGAAAAGCATAAGTAAGGAAGGGTTTTACACGCTTCGGTTTCTAAACGATAGTGTGGCCTATGCTGCTGGCCAAAAACGCATAAGTAAATTAATGTTTAAATAAAAAAAGAAGCCATTGGCTTCTTTTTTGTTTAATGTCCTTCCTTCCTGTCAGAATGATGTCGTTTTCTATATTCCTCAAACATTTTTTTGTTGAAATCGTCTTCAGCTTTTTTTAACTGAACAATTTTTTTTGCAGAAATAACTTTTTGTAAATCAATAATCAAACTGTTGTATATCTCGTTTCTTCTATTGTTTAAAGCCTTCATGTCTTCCAGCATGTCTTTTGCTTGCGCTTCGGTCAAGCTTTCTATATCCACTTTTTTTCTGCTTTCATGTGCCTCTTTTTTAAGGGCTCTTTTCTCTTCTTCAAAATTATTGTAAATAGGCCAAAATTTTTCGGCTTCGGCTTTGGTTAAATTCAATTGTTCTGTTATGTAAGCAGTTTTAAGGGCTTTTATTTTTTCGTGTTTGTCCTGGGCATGCAGGTTTATGGCCAAACTAACAAAGACTATTAAAAGAATTGATTTTTTCATATCCAATATGTTGTTATTCAGAAATAAAATCTTCTAAATCTGATGAGTTGTATAAATAATTTTCTAAAGATGCATCGCTAATGGATTCTTCTAAAATAAAAGAGGAAATATCTATATCTTCTATAATTTCAGTTTCCAAATCCATGGTTTCAAACTCTTGATTGGACACATAATTTTCTAAAACTTCGGTTTCTATAGTTTCAAAACTAAGGTTCTTGTTAACGAGGTTCAAATTAAAAAGCAATATTACAGCTGCAGCTACACTGCTTATGGCTATCATGTTTCTTTTTGAGAACAACGTGATGACTTTGCTTTCTTGTTTTTCTGAAACTTGACTGATAATTTTGTCTTCAAGGGTTTCAAAATAATTTACAGGAGTTTTAAAACTTGTTTTGTTTATTTTTTCGGCCAGTTGAATTTGAGACCATAGGGAATCTTCCAAATTTGTGAAATAATCTGGAGGGGTTTTAAACCCTGTTTTTTTAATGGTATGTATCTTTTTCTTTTTCATTTTAACAGTTAGACTGTTTTTTGTTGTAAAAGTTTAATTGTTAGTTAAATAGTCTTCCAGTTTTTTTATGGCAATGTGGTAAGATGCTTTCAAGGCACCTTCACTGGTATCCAATATTTGTGCCATGTCTTTATATTTTATATCCTGAAAATATTTCATGTTAAAAACCAATTGCTGTTTTTCCGGCAAGGTGGCAATGGCCTGCTGCAATTTGTATTGTATGTCGTTTCCTTCAAAATACACATCAGCTTTTAGGTTGTCTATGGCCAATTGTTTTATGTCTTCGTTGGACATTTGTAATTGTTTAGCCCTTTGTTTTATAAAGGTCAAGGACTCGTTGGTAGCAATTCTGTACATCCAAGAAAAAAGTTTGCTATCTCCTTTAAAGTTATGAATATTTTTATAGATTTTTATAAAAGTGTTTTGAAGTACATCGTCTGTGTCGTCATGAGATTTAACCATATGACGAATATGCCAATACAAGCGTTCTTTATAAAGAGTGATGAGTTCTTTAAAAGCACTGTCTTTATGCTGGTTGGATTGAAGCTGTTCTAATAATTTAGATTCGTCTGTCACCTGATAATTTTAATATTAGACCTTACAAAGTAATGAAAGTTTAATTTTAAAATTTATCAAAAAGTTAAATTATTGTTAATCAAAAGTTTAATTTGTAAAACATCGATAAACGACATAATTACTACGATGAAAAACAATTTTTATTTGTTTTCTTAAAATTTTTGTATTATGTTTACATCAATCAACCTACTTAATTGTTAGTTTCTCCCCAAGTCTAACAATAGCAAAAAAGGACAATATGAAAGTATTGTCCTTTTTTATTTTGTTTAAACCACTTAGCCCTAATATTTTTATGTTTGTTATATTTTTATGAATGGTTTTTTAACAAGAAATTTTAGCATCTAGATTCTAGAGCTGTTTTATGTGCTGTTTTAATAACGAAATTGTACAAGATCAAATTGTAATTTTTTTAAGTTAAGGTTCGCAATCTCTTTGAATTGCCATAACTTAATGAGATTATTGCTCAAAACTCTGCATTTCTACCAGTTTTTTGTACATGCCATTTTTTGCCAATAATTCCTGGTGAGCTCCTTGTTCTACAATTTCCCCTTTTTGCATCACTATAATTTCGTCGGCATTTTGTATGGTGGATAATCTATGGGCAATAACAATAGAGGTTCTGTTCTTCATCATGTTCTCTAAAGCTATTTGAACCAAACGCTCACTTTCAGTATCCAGGGCAGAAGTGGCTTCGTCCAGAATCATGATAGGAGGGTTTTTTAATACAGCTCTTGCTATGCTTAAACGCTGTTTTTGACCTCCAGAAAAATTATTTCCGGCATCTCCAACATTGGTTTCTATGCCGTTTGGTAAGTCTTTTACAAACTCCCAGGCATTGGCAATTTTTAAAGCCTCCATAATCTCTTCGTCGGTAGCATCTGGTTTTCCAATCAAGATGTTATTTTTTATGGTATCGTTAAAAAGTATGGAGTCTTGCGTTACCAATCCCATGAGGTTTCTTAGAGAATTTTTTGTTACATTTTTAATATCTGTTCCATCTATGGTTATGCTACCCTCATTAATGTCGTAAAACCTGGTGACCAAGTTTGCTATGGTACTTTTTCCACTTCCCGATTGGCCAACAAGAGCTACGGTTTTTCCTTTAGGGACTTTTAGGCTAAAGTTTTTCAAAACCAACTCGTTATCGTACTTAAAAGAGATGTTGTTAACAGATAATTCATTTTGGAAGTCTTGAAGAACAGTGGCATTTGGCAAATCGGACATGGTATCTTGCTCATGTAAAATTTCAAACACGCGATCTGCTGCTGCAATACCGTTTTTAACCCTGTAAGATGCTTTGCTTATGGCTTTAGCAGGTGTTAAAATGGCATATGCCAATCCCATGAATGCTAAAAAATCTGTACCCTCAATTACTTTTTCAACAAGTACCAATTGACCACCATACCATAATAACACTGCTATGGTAGTGATACCCAGAACTTCGCTAACAGGTCCAGCAAGATTGTTTTTCAATCCAATTTTATTTGATAATTTAAGAATTTTATTGGCAGAATTGGTAAAGTTGTTTTTAAAAATGGTCTCTGCATTATAACTTTTTACAATCTTTAGCCCTGTTAAGGATTCTTCAACAATGGAGATTAATTTTCCAGATTCTTGTTGTGCTTTTAAAGAATTGCTTTTTAGGCTTTTTCCCAATCTTGAAATTAAAAGCCCAGCAACTGGAATAAAAAGCAATACAAAAAGCGTTAGTTTCCAACTGAAGGTAAACATGAAAATTAAAGAAAAGATAATGGTTGCAGGTTCCCTAACTATAAGTTCCAAAACAATAAAAAAGGAGTTTTGCATTTCGTTGATATCACCTAAAATCCTGGCCATGACATCTCCTTTTTGTCTTTTTGAATAAAAACTTAAGGGAAGTTCTATAATTTTTTTGTACATATCTTTTCTTAGGTTGTTCAAGACACCATTTTTAAGATACATCATGTGTTGCATGGATAAATAACCGAATAAATTTTTAAGAAGAAAGGTTGAAATAACCAATGCAATAACAATCACCAAAGCCATTTGTGCGTTGCCATTTTCCAAATAATTGCTCACTTTATAATTTAAAAGCTGCTCGCCATAGGCTTTAATGCCTTTAATGCCATTCCAAACTGGAGCTTCCCTAACTACAGCTGTTTTATCAAATAACACATTTAACATGGGAATAAGCGAAATAAATGCAAGTGCACTAAACAAAGCATATAATAAATTAAAAAAGACATTTAAAAAAACGTGTTTTTTAAAGGTTTTGATAAAAGGCCAAAGTTGATTTATTATTTTCTTCATTTAAATAAGGTGCATATCCTTAATGATAGCGTTGATCTTGGTTTCCAATTGTTGTTCCTTAGCTTCAAAATCAGACACAGAGTCCAATGTGGTGTTAACGCTAATATAGAATTTGATTTTTGGTTCTGTTCCACTAGGTCTTAAAGCTATTTGGCTCCCATCTTCAGTATAATAAATCAACACGTTGGATTTTGGTACAGAAATAGGTGCTTCTTTTCCGGAAATTGGGTTTAAGGCAATGGAACTTTGATAGTCTTCTATTTTAATGACTTTGGAATTATTTATAACCGAAAGTGGTTTGTTCCTGAAGTCAATCATCATTTGTTTGATTTCCTGGGCACCTTCAATTCCTTTTTTAGTGATGGATATCAATCGTTCTTTATAAAAACCATGAGTTACATACAATTGAATCAATTCTTGGTACATGGAACTGCCTTTGGCTTTTGCCTGAGCTGCAATTTCGCAGGCAAGTAAGGTTGAGGTTACAGCATCTTTATCCCTTACAAAATCACCAACCATAAATCCAAAACTTTCTTCGCCTCCACCAATAAAATCAAGTTCTGGGAAGTCTTTGATCATTTTGGCAATCCACTTAAATCCCGTCAAGCCTATTTTACATTCCACATTGTATGCCTTTGCCAACACGTTCATCATGGGTGTGGAAACAATGGTGGAGCCAATAAATTCCTTTCCTTTAATTTTTCCTTCTGCTTGCCATTGTTTTAATAAGAAATCCGTCATCAGTAACATGGCTTGGTTTCCATTCAGCAAGGCCATTTTTCCATTAAAATCCCTAACAGCAACACCAATTCTGTCACTATCTGGATCTGTACCAATTACCAGGTCTCCTTGTACTTTGTCTGCCAATTCCAGAGCCATTTTTAAAGCTTCGGGTTCTTCTGGGTTTGGAGATTCAACCGTAGGGAAATCGCCATTTGGTTCAGCTTGTTCTTCAACTATATGGAGGTTTTTGTATCCAGCTTGTTTTAGGGTATCTGGTATGATGGTAATGGAAGTGCCATGTAAAGAAGTAAATACAATATTTAACTGGTCTTTAGCTTGTTGCGCTGTATTAAAACTTCCGTTTTTTATGGATGCCTTTATAAATACATCGTCAACTTCTTTTCCAACAACTTGAATTAAAGCCTTGTTGGCTTCAAATTTAATTTCAGAATAATCCAAGTTGTTTATTTCGGTTATTATTTCGGCATCTTGAGGTGGCACCAATTGGCCTCCATCTTGCCAATATACTTTGTAACCATTGTATTCAGGCGGATTGTGAGATGCTGTTAGTACAATGCCACAATGGCAGCCCAAATGTTTTAAAGCGAATGAGAGTTCTGGTGTTGGACGTAAATCCTCAAAAATATAGACCTGAATGTTGTTGGCTGAAAACACATTGGCAACAATATTTGCAAGGGTTTTACTGTTGTGTCTGCAATCGAAGGCAATGGCCACTTTAAGGGGTTCATTAGGAAACGATTTGTGTAGGTAATTGCTAAGCCCTTGTGTGTTTTTCCCTAAAGTATATTTGTTTATCCTGTTGGTGCCAATGCCCATAATGCCACGCATACCTCCAGTACCAAATTCTAGGTTTTTATAGAAGCTTTCTTTAAGCAATTTTGGGTTGGTGGCTATTAAGTTTTTTATGTAGTCTTGCGTGTCGTTATCAAAAGTTGGAGTTAGCCAAGTGTTTACTCTTTCTAATAATTCAGGTTCCATGTAAATCATATTCAAAAAAAAATGTCATGCAAAAATAAGGATTTCAAAAAAGATAATGGGGCAATACAAATTAAAAAATCCGGAACGCTTAAATATTTAATTCATCTTTAATTAAATAGCGTTTTTTGTCCTGCTTGGTCCTAAGAATGATTTCCCCTAAAAAACCAGCTACAAAAAATTGTGTACCTATAATCATGGTCACTAAGGCAATATAAAACTGAGGACGTTGAGTTATTAATCTGCCATAAGGATTTAGGTACAGCTTATCAATTCCGAGATAGATGGCGAAAGCAAAACCAATAGCAAACATTAAAACTCCCAAGGCTCCAAATAGGTGCATGGGTCTTCTACCAAAGCGCGATAAAAACCAAATGGTGATTAAATCCAGAAAACCATGAATAAACCTATCCATGCCAAATTTGGTCACACCATACTTTCTTGCCTGATGTTGCACCACTTTTTCTCCAATGTTGGTAAAACCTGCATTCTTTGCCAAAACGGGAATGTATCTGTGCATTTCGCCATTAACATCAATGTTTTTTACCACATTTTTGTGATAAGATTTTAAACCACAATTAAAATCGTGAAGTTTGACCCCAGAGGTTTTCCTTGCTGCATAATTAAAAAGCTTGGAAGGTAGGTTTTTAGAAATCACAGAGTCGTAGCGTTTCTTTTTCCAACCGGAAACCATATCGTACTTATCGTTAACTATCATGTGGTACAGCTCTGGAATTTCTTCAGGATTGTCCTGAAGGTCTGCATCCATGGTAATGACAACATCTCCTTGTGCTTTATCAAAGCCAGCATGTAAAGCTTGCGATTTTCCAAAATTCTTTAAAAACCGAATGCCTTTAACATGGCTGTCTTTTTCTGCCAATTGTTGTATGGTAGCCCAGGAATTATCTGTGCTGCCATCGTCTATGAATATGATTTCATAAGAAAAACCATTGGATTGCATGACGTTTGCAATCCAATGGTATAATTCGTTTAAAGATTCTTGTTCGTTAAGTAGTGGTATGACTACTGATATATTCATATAAAAAGTTTCGAGATTGAAAGCTCAAAAATAATGAATTTAATTAAGCTTCTGGGTTATCTTTCTTCACTACCAAGGCTACAATAAGACCAACCACACTAAACCCAATAAGTTGGAAAGCTATTGACTGCAGTACTTTAGATAAAGCAAACATATTGTCTTCTTTCTCCATTTGTTCTACAACTTGGGCAATGGCATCTTCAGGAGCGTTAAAACCACGCATCATTTCTACTTGAGAATCCAATATTTTTTCCTGTAAGAGCGTAGCCGCTTCAGGGTCAATAACGTTAAAAACAATATAACTAACCAAAGAGCTAATAACAATTCCAATGGCTACAGTTATAAAATAGGATGAAAAGGCACCTTTAAAATTAATAAAACCACCCAATAATTTTTTTGAGCTCATGGAAGAAATAATTCCAAAAACTATAACCAAAATCATTAATCCAATACCATACCACCATTTTGTAAATAAGTCTAGGTTTACAGCATAAGCAATAACAGTTAGTAAGGATAAAGCGCCTCCTAAATAAAGGCCATAGTTAATTCCATTAGATTTAATTGAAGTTTCCATATTAGTTGTAAGTTTATTATTTTATAGTTAGTTAGTAAACAAATATAGTAAAACGTTACAGCTAATTTTCTAAAAACAATAAATCTTCAAAAAATAAAATTAAAAGTATTGTTCATTTACAAAAAATTCTTAAATTTGCACCTCAAAATTTGTGAAAGAAATTAAAGCTTTAAGCGATGAAAAAAGATATACATCCAGAAAATTATAGAATAGTAGCCTTTAAAGACATGTCTAACGAAGATGTGTTTTTAACAAAATCTACTGCAAAAACAAACGAAACTATTGAAGTTGATGGGGTTGAATACCCATTGGTAAAAATGGAAATTTCTAGAACATCTCATCCTTTCTACACAGGAAAATCTAAATTGGTGGATACTGCTGGACGTATCGATAAATTTAAAAACAAATACGCTAAGTTTAAAAAATAAACCTAGTTTCAATATATTTTAAAAGCCTTAAGATTTATCTCTAAGGCTTTTTTTGTTTTCTATTTTTACGTTACTTTTGAATGGAATCAGCTAGATTTATTTCCATAATCTTAATTTTATCTTCTCATGAACTATATTCTTTTTGATGGTCCTTCGCGCAATAATTTATTGCCTTTTACCTTTACTCGTCCAGTTGCAGATATTAGAATTGGTATTTTAACCATTAGGGAAAAATGGGAGGCATATTTGGATTTTACAACTACAACGGTAACCGAAGATTATCTTTCTGAAAAATTCCCTATGGTGGAAATGGATGAAAACATCATGATCAATGCGTCTTTTTTGCCCAACCAGACCTTGGCAGAAATGGTTAAAAACCTAGAAGCCAATCAGGCCATTTTCAATAATGAGGATGTTATAGCTTTTTATACCAAAGATACGCAAGACGATATTGACTTTGATGCGTACGAAGCCATAGAATATGTTGACGATGTTTTAAAAATAGAACATACTTGGGATATTTTCTCAAAAAATGGCGAAGCCATACAGGAAGATTTTGAACTGCTCACCAAAGGCAGGCAATCTCAGCCCATTCCAGAAATGACAGTCGCTTTTAACAGATCTGATATTTTTATAGAAGAAGGTGCCAAATTGCCTTTGTGCTCCCTTAATGCCGAAAATGGCCCAATTTACATTGGTAAGAATGCCGAAATCATGGAAGGCAGCATGATACGAGGGCCTTTTGCTTTATGCGAAGGAGCGACGGTTAAAATGTCTGCTAAGATTTATGGTCCTACAACGGTTGGACCTTTTAGTAAAGTAGGAGGAGAGATCAATAATTCGGTGATTTTTGGCTATTCCAACAAAGGTCACGATGGGTTTTTGGGAAATTCGGTTTTGGGAGAATGGTGCAATCTTGGAGCAGACACCAATAATTCCAATTTAAAAAACAATTATGCAGAAGTAAGGCTTTGGGATTATCAAACCGAGAGTTTTGCTAAAACAGGCTTGCAGTTTTGTGGTTTAATGATGGGAGATCACAGCAAATGTGGCATCAATACCATGTTCAATACTGGAACCGTAGTTGGTGTAAGTGCCAATATTTTTGGGAGTGGGTTTCCAAGAAATTTTGTTCCAAGTTTTTCATGGGGAGGAAGTTCCGGTTTCACAACCTATTTAACCAAAAAAGCTTTTGAGGTGGCCAAAGTGGTTATGTCCAGAAGGGATATAGAGTTCACAGAGGTCGATGCAGCTATTCTGGAGCATGTTTTTGAGGACACTAAAAAGTTTAGACGGAACTAACCATAAAGTTATTGATTAAACTGTTTTTAGGGGTTTAGTATATCCATAGGCTCCAATTATAAGTAATTTGCAGAAAAAAAAACGCATTTTATCGAGAGTTTAATTACTTTTGTCGGCAATTACATTTTCATAGTTTTATATGTTTAGCCTTAAATTTAAGAACCTTACGCAGTTTACATTCATATATTTTTTGGTGCTTGCTATAGATATTCTAGTAAAACTTTATGGACCTATTGAATATAGGTATTTTTCCAAACCCTTTTTAATTCCTCTTTTGCTGTTATATTATTATCATAACAAAGAAACCCATAATAAAAGAGGGCAATTATGGGTGTTTTTGGCGTTGACCTCCTTTTTAATTGGTGATATTTTAATCATTAACCATCTCAATCAGGTTTCATTAGCTGCGAGTTTGCTTTTTTTTACGCTCGGAAAGTTGTTTTTTAGTCTTAAATTCATCCATAAAGAAGATTTTAATGTTGTTAGGTTAATTCCTTTTTCAATACTACTGTTTGCTTATATTTTTCTTTTGGTTGGTTTTGTGTATCAAGATTTAAACGTGTTTTTTTCAGCAGCCATATTTAGTTTCTTTTTTACCTTGGTGATATTTCAATTCGCCTTTTTAAGAAAGGGTGTATATTCTTCAAGAAGTTATTATTATGTGTTTTTTGGGGTTCTGTTATTTTTGGTTAGTGAGAGCATAATGGCCATAAAGACCTTTAAACAAAACATCCCATATCAGGACTTTTTAATTATGTTGGCTTATGGTAGTTCCATATATCTTATAACTATGGGAATTGTATTTGAGAAAGATGCAGTGGGAGACAATGAAAAGGTAACTTAATTTTTCTTTACATATTTTAAATCCAATAAATTTATGGGATTGATTCCCAAGCCTTCTACGTTTTTTCGTGTAAACCTAACTACTTCATCATAAAATAAGGGCACTATAGGAGTTTTGCTCATAACCAAACTATCCATTTTTGTATAAAGATTTTCTCTTTTTAATGTGTTGGTTTCAGTAAATGCCTGTTCATACCACAAATCAAATTGTTCATTTTTAAAATGGGTATAATTTGGCCCATTTGGAGCAAAATTCTTGCTGTAATATAGGGATAGGTAATTTTCAGCATCTGGATAATCGGCAACCCAACTGGCTCGAAACAAATCTAATTTTCCATTGGCTTTGGCATCTTTTAAAGTGGCAGCAGGAATGACATCTATATGCACGATTAAACCGGATTTTTGTAATTCCCTTTGTATGAATTCACAAAAGCTTAAATAATTACTGGTTGTTGTAATGGTGATTTCTGGATTTTTAATGCCTGTTTCTGCTTTGAATTGTTCAATAAGTTGTTTGGATGTTTCCGGTTGATATGTAAATCCTATGGACTCGTTAAAACCTGGCAAACCCTTTGGTATGAAGCCTCCATAGGCAGGAATTCCAATCCCATTTCTTAAATATATCATCATTTTTTTTCTGTCAAAACCCAAATTAACAGCTTTTCTTAAAAGTGCAGATTGAATTTCCGGAACGTTGGAGTCCATGTAAAAAGCTAAATACTCGGTGTTTAAATAAGGGCCTCTAAGCATGTTCACCTTGTTGGCATATTGTTCTCTAAGTTCTCCTTTTGCAGTTAGTATTTCGTCTTTATAAGATGCATCCAAACCAGATACATAATCTAAATTCCCTTGGGCAAATTGTAAAAACTCACTTTGTTTGTCTGGCAAAAACGTAATGGCTACAGCTTCTAAATAAGGTAATTTTTGTCCTGTTTCATCGGTTTCAAAGTAATGGTTGTTTTTTCTGAACACCAATTTGATGTTTTCTTCCCAACGCTTAAATTTAAAAGGGCCAGTTCCAATAGGATGCGAACGGAATTCACTTTTGTAATGCGATACAATTTCTTTTGGGACTACGGAACAGTATTTCATGGTTAACAATCCTAAAAAAGCAGGAAAAGGTTGTTTTAGGGAAATTTGAAATAACGTATCGTTAATGGCATGGAATGATTCCACTTTATTGAGGACCCAACTTCCAGGAGATGCAATTTGTTTATCCAACAATCGATTAAAACTATATTCAAAATCACTGGCCTTGACCGTTCTGGTAGCGTTTTTCCCAAACAAATCATGCTTATGAAAAAAAACATCGTTTCTAAGTGAAAAAGTATAAGTAAGTGCATCCTGGGAGATTTGCCATTGTTTGGCAATACAGGGCTGCACATTTAAATGCTCATCCATTTGAACCAAACCATTAAACAATTGGTTTACAGCCCAAATATCTGCATTGTCTTTGGCAAAAGCAGGATCTAAAGAGCCTATGTTTTTATGTTCGTTGTAGCGAAATACGTTAGTTGAAAGGTTTTCTTTACTGTTACAGGCAAAAAATAGTAAGAAAAGTATGAATATAAATTTCATTTATAAATTAAAAAGGCTATATTTATTTTTAAATTCAAACTCTAAAATTATGAAAAAAAATTACATTCTATTTTTATTAACTGTTTTATTTGCTTGGGTAGGTCATGCCCAAACAACTTTAACACAATCTGTAGATCCGGTTAATGTAACAGATGGAGGTGTGGCCTGTTGGTCTTCTGGAACTGGAGAATATCGTGAAAACTCCTTTTTTAGAGCTTACAACTTGGCAGATTTTTCAATTGTGGACGACTTTCAAGTAAGTTCTGTGCAATATGGGCAAGGAACTGCTGATGATGGCAAGGTTATTACAGTAAACCTTTATACTGCAACTTCAGACAACCTAACCTCTGCAACATTAACACTTGTAGCGACAGCTACCCATACTTCAAGTTCAGCAGATGATTTATCTTTGGTTACCGTGCCAATTGCAGCAACCATTCCTGCTGGTTCCACCATTGCTTTTGAAGTTATGGCAGGAGACAGTGGCACAAATACTGGAGAAACATTTTTTCCAGGAATCAATGCTGCTGGAGAAAATGATGATAGTTATTTAAAAGCTACTGGCTGTGGTATCACTGTGCCAACGATAGCAACAACTATTGGTTTTCCAGACAACCAATACGTTATGAATGTGGTTGGAAACATTCTTGGAATAGAAGAGTATAGCTTAAATAACATATCCATATTCCCTAACCCAGTTCAAAATGAGCTAAACATTCAATTGCACAATTCCATTACGGTAAAACAAGTGAATGTTTATTCAATAACTGGACAAGTGGTTTTAAAAGCTCAAAACGCAAGAAAATTAGATGTTTCTGATTTATCTCCTGGCGTTTATTTAATGAAAATTGAAACAGATAGAGGAGATGTAACCAGAAAAATAATTAAAAACTAGACCCATATATAATACATGTTTCTAAAAAAAAGAGCGCTTTAACTGTTTAAAGCGCTCTTTTTCATTAATTTTGCAACCCTCTTTCTATTCAAGAGGATGATTTTTAATTATTTTTAATATCCAGACATGATGTCATTAGCATGTCATGTCATAAAAAAAATCCAAAGGTTTCTATTTTTATGGAAACGTGAATTTGATTATGAGAAAAAAAGTCGCATTCTACACCTTGGGCTGTAAGCTTAATTTTTCGGAAACGTCCACCATTGCCAGAAATTTTAAAGATGAAGGTTTTGATAGGGTTGAGTTTCATGACAAAGCCGATATTTATGTTATAAATACCTGTTCGGTTACCGAAAATGCAGATAAGCGTTTTAAAACCATTGTTAAACAAGCTCAAAAATTGAATCCAGATGCTTTTGTGGCTGCCATTGGTTGTTATGCGCAGTTAAAGCCTCAAGAATTGGCAGACGTAGATGGCGTGGATTTGGTGCTTGGCGCTACAGAAAAGTTTAAGATTACAGATTATATAAACGACTTGTCCAAAAACGATTTTGGTGAAGTACATTCCTGCGAAATTGAAGAGGCCGACTTTTATGTTGGAAGTTATTCCATAGGAGACAGGACGCGTGCCTTTTTAAAAGTGCAGGACGGTTGCGACTATAAATGTACCTATTGTACCATTCCTTTGGCCAGAGGTATTTCCAGAAGTGATACCTTGAACAATGTGCTTAACAATGCCAAAGAGATTTCTAAACAAGACATTAAAGAAATTGTGCTAACAGGGGTTAACATAGGCGATTACGGCAAAGGGGAGTTTGGAAACAAAAAGCACGAGCACACCTTTCTGGATTTGGTAAAGGAACTTGATAAAGTTGAAGGTATAGAAAGGTTGCGTATTTCTTCCATCGAGCCTAACTTATTAAAGAACGAAACTATAGATTTTGTTTCCAAAAGCAACACATTTGTCCCTCATTTTCATATCCCTTTGCAAAGTGGTAGCAATAAAATATTAAAACTCATGCGAAGACGTTATATGCGCGAATTGTATATAGATCGTGTTGCCAAAATTAAAGAGGTCATGCCACATGCGTGCATAGGTGTGGATGTAATTGTAGGATTTCCCGGGGAAACAGACGAACTGTTCTTGGAGACCTACAATTTTTTAAACGAATTGGATATATCTTATTTACATGTTTTTACTTATTCTGAAAGGGACAATACTTTGGCAGCCAATATGGATGGTGTTGTACCAAAAAGGGTTAGGGCCAAAAGAAGCAAAATGCTAAGGGGGTTATCTGCAAAAAAACGACGCGCTTTCTATGAAAGCCAATTGGACACTACAAGAAAAGTGTTGTTTGAAAGTGAAAACAAAGAAGGTTATATACAGGGCTTTACTGGTAATTATGTAAAAGTAAAAGCACCTTGGAATCCAGAGTTGGTGAATACCATTCATGAGGTTTCCTTAACCAAGATTGATGACGATGGCCTGGTAAGGCTGGAGTTTTTAAACGAAATGGTAAGCTAAAAATAAAAAAATCCGAAATTTTTAAGTTTCGGATTTTTTGTGATGTTACATATCTTTAATTTATATTCTAACGCCAACAGGAAGCATGCGTTTGTATTTTCTGTTTTTTCTCACAAATTTGGCAATTTCAGGACTAGTGGGAACCACACTTAGGTTGCGCTCTTCAATATCTTGGAAAACAGTCACTAAAAAGTCGTTTTGAAACGCTTCAGAATTAATCTCGTCTGGGATGATAAGCTTGGTTAAAAA
>Ga0070728_10000436_pt1 | contig 83932 bp, 70 predicted proteins | sample tdDd471_FD_66723 | JGI IMG/M metagenome (GOLD analysis project Ga0070728, IMG submission 66723) | Marine sediment microbial communities from the Atlantic coast under amendment with organic carbon and nitrate - tdDd47.1 | ecosystem: Environmental > Aquatic > Marine > Coastal > Sediment | place... | reverse complement strand
TTCGTCTTCCTGGCGGTGGTGAACGAGACCGTCTGGCGCAACTTCGACACCGACACCTGGGTGAACTTCAAGGTCTTCGGGATCATGCCGCTGACCTTCATCTTCGCGCTCGCGCAGTTGCCCGTTGTAAAGCGGCATGGCTCCATCGTGGGTGCGGAGGAGGGGGTTCAGGACAGCAGGCCCGGAACCGGAGCCGATTCCCGTGACAGTGACCGCCCGGCCTGAAGTTCCCTACTTCCCGCCGGAGGGCGGACGATTCCGCATGGTGCTGGGCCTGAAGGTGCTGGCCGACGCCGACTGGATCGAGATCGATGCCGCCTTCGCCGATGACCTGGCGGAGAAGCAGCGGCTGATCGAGGCTGACCGGGCGGCTGTGTTTCAGGCCTTGCCGGACAGCGTGCCCGCGCAGCAGGAATTCCTCGATCATCTGACCGACCACCTCTGCCATTACCATGGCCAGTCCTTCCAGCGACAGGGGGGCGGAATTCAGGTCGTCCCGACCGCGCGCCTTGTCGTGCCTGATCCGGACATGCCGCTGCTGGCCGCCGCTGCGCTGGTGCAGGAGGATGTGCTGCTGCTGCAACCCGGCCCCGACGGGGCCTTCCGGCTGGTGGCCGGTCTGCTGGCCTTTCCCACCCGCTGGTCCCTGGCGGAGAAGATGGGCCGACCGCTGGCCGCGATCCACGCGCCCGTGCCGGGATACGGGGCGCATCTGGAACGGCCGATGGACCGGCTGTTCGCGGGGCTCAGACCCGGTCGCCTGCTCTGGCGCAGCAACTGGTCGCTGCTGGATGACCCGGCCCTGCATCAGCCGGGCGGGCACGGTTCGGGGGCGGCGGGAAGCACGCTGGATGCGGCGACGGTGGGCGACAGACTCTGGTTTCGTGTGGAACGCCAGACCCTCGGCATGCTGCCGGATACCGGCACAGCGGTCTTCACGGTGCGCATTCACCAGGCCCGTCTGCGGGATCGCGTGCGAACGGCCGCTGAAGCCCGCGACATGCGTGATGCGATCCTGGAGATGCCGGAGGAAATGCGACGCTACAAGTCCATGCCGGGCTTTTTGGCCGCTTTGCTCGAATGGCTGGAAGAACGAAGCCAACAGGTGAAATGAATCCATTCGACCGGTTTCCCGGACTATGGTATTGATGGGGGTGCGACCAACGCGTTCTGTAGCAGTGTTGTCGTTCCGACGGCAACTGTTCAGACCGCGCCGCAAGCGTCTGTGGTTTCGTCATGCTTGCCATATGAAACATCAGGACATGGTTGCAGTGAATGGGGCCGCGCTTGCGGCTGCTCCGAGCTTGTTGCGCCTGGGAGAATCTTGATGGCGACCGGTACGGTTAAGTGGTTCAACACCACCAAGGGTTATGGCTTCATTCAGCCGGACGATGGGGGCAAGGATGTCTTTGTCCACATCACGGCGGTGGAGCGCGCAGGTCTGCGTGGCCTGAACGATGGACAGAAGATCCAGTTCGATATCATTCCTGATCGCGGCAAGAGCGCGGCAGGCAATCTCGAACTGCTCTGATCTTACAGACGGATCGGTCGATCCATCTGAAAGCCCCGGCCTCACCGCCGGGGCTTCTTCGTTGGGGGTAGACAGGTTGGCCGGGTTCCCCTTCCCCCTCGACGGGGGAAGGTCGGGATGGGGGTGAATCGGCGCAGCCGAACCTGTGACGATCCAAAGCGCAATAGCCTCCGGCTCTACCCCCCATCGACCGCTGCGCGGCCACTTCCCCCGCAAGGGGGGAAGACAGGGGGCAGGGTCCAACCCTGCAGGATTGCTGACAGTTCAGGCAGATGAGGCCGTCACGCCCCCTAGATGCCCCGCGCCAGCTCCAGGAAGCGGCGTTCCATGTCGCGGTCCTCGCGGAAGACGCCGGTGAAGCGGGTGGTGATGCAGGACACGCCGGGCTTGCGGATGCCGCGGGTGGTCATGCACTGGTGCGCGGCATCGATCATGATCGCGACGCCACGCGGCTTCAGCACCTTCTCGAAGGTATGGGCGATCTGCGCCGTCATGGTCTCCTGCGTCTGCAGGCGCTTGGCGTAGATCTCGACGACGCGGGCCAGCTTGCTGATGCCGACGACCTTGCCGTTCGGGAAATAGGCCACGTGGGCCTTGCCGATGATCGGCACCATGTGGTGTTCGCAATGGGTCTCGATACGAATGTCGCGCAGCATGACGATGTCGTCATAGCCCTCGACATCCTCGAAGGTACGGCCCAGGACCTCTTCGGGGTCCTCGTCATAGCCGGCGAAGAATTCCTCGTAGGCGCGGGCGACGCGCTTCGGCGTGTCCAGCAGCCCCTCGCGGTCAGGGTTGTCCCCGGCCCATTCGATCAGGGTGCGAACGGCAGCCTCCGCCTGTTCGCGGCTTGGACGGGATTTGCCGGTGGCAGGGTCGTACTCCCGCCCTTCGGTTCCCTTGCCGGGTTCCGTAACCAGAGCATCCATGGCTCGTCGTCCTTCCTCGTCCAGTCCGTGGCCCTGCCATGGGCCCCCTCGTCAAGCTACAGGTACGTTGCCGCCCCGGGCGCGGATCATTCCGATACCGGATTGCTCAGGTAAGGCGTTGAGCCGGTTTCACAAGCGTCCTGCGACGATTATTGCGCAGGCGCGGGGGGATGTCATCCACAGCGGCGCACATGACTTGCGTTGCCCTTTGGTAGGGTCGATAAGAACGCTCACCGCGAAACCTGACCACAAGAGGATGCAGGAAAAGACCAATGACCCTGACGATTTACAATTCGTTCGCACGGAAACGGGAAGCCTTCGTACCGGCCGATCCGAACTGCGTGACGATGTATGTCTGCGGGCCGACGGTCTACAATGATCCGCATATCGGCAATGCGCGTCCCGCAGTGGTCTTCGACATTCTCTTCCGCCTGTTGCAGCGGCTTTATCCGGATGTGCGCTATGCCCGCAACATCACGGACGTCGAGGACAAGATCAACGACAAGGCCCGCGCGGAAGGGGTGCCGATCGACACGATCACCAACCGCTACATCGAGGTCTATCGCGCCGACATGGCGGCACTCGGCGTGTTGCCGCCGACCATCGAGCCTCGCGTGACGGAGACGATGCCGGAGGTGATCGCCATGATCGCCAGGCTGGTGGAGAGCGGCAATGCCTATGAGGTGGATGGCCATGTGCTGTTCCACGTCGGCTCCTTCGCCGACTACGGCAGCCTGTCGAACCGCAGCCGTGACGAGATGATCGCCGGAGCGCGGGTAGAGGTTGCGCCCTACAAGAAGGATCCGGCAGACTTCGTGCTCTGGAAGCCCTCCACCGACGAGATGCCGGGCTGGGACAGCCCCTGGGGCCGGGGACGGCCCGGCTGGCACATCGAGTGCTCCGCGATGGCGGAGAGACACCTGGGCCGGACCATCGACATTCACGCAGGCGGGCAGGACCTGATCTTCCCGCACCACGAGAACGAGATCGCCCAGAGCACCTGTGCGCACGGCGGCGAGACCTTCGCGCGCTACTGGATGCACAATGCGATGCTGCGGGTGGACGGCACCAAGATGTCGAAATCCATCGGCAATGTGCTGCTGATCTCCGCGCTCAGGGCGGAATGGCCGGGGGAGGTCATTCGCTGGCTGCTGATCTCCGGTCACTACCGGCATCCGCTGGATTTCGCCGCCGCCGGGCTGGAACAGGCGCAGAAGACCCTCGACCGGCTCTATGGCCTGCTGCGCGACACGGCGGATGCTGCGGGGGGCGTGCTGGCCGACAATGACCCGGATGTGGCCGCCATCGTGCAGGCCCTGTCGGAGGATCTGAACACGCCCAAGGCACTGGCGGAGATCTTCCGCATTGCCAAGGCTCTGGAAGCGGCGGAGGGCGCGGAGCGACAGCGGCTGCGCGCGGCACTGCTGGACGGCGCTGGCCTGCTCGGCCTGCTGCAGCGGGAACCGGCGGACTGGTTCGACGCGAAACAGGCGGCGAGCGGGATCGACCCGGCGGAAGTCGAGGCACTGATCGCGGAGCGGCAGGCGGCGCGCAAGGGGCGTGACTTCGCCCGTGCCGACGCCATCCGCGACGAGCTTGCCGCGCGGGGGGTCGTGCTGGAAGACAGCGCGGCAGGTACCACCTGGCGGATCGAGATGCCGAGTGCCGAGGCGACCGGAGCCGACAGCGCGTGACGACGGCCCTGTCATGGCGCAGGGCGATCCTGCCTCTGGCCATCGCCCAGACCGTCGTCTGGGCCGGTGTGTTCTACAGCTTTGCCGGACTGCTGGCTCGGTGGGAGGCGGATCTGGGCTGGTCCAAGTCAGACCTGTCCGCCGGGCTGACACTGGCGCTGATCGCCTCAGCCACTTTCGCGCCCTTCGTCGGACGGCTGATCGACCGGGGAAAGGGGCGCTATCTGCTGACGTTCGGCCCTGTCGTGGCGGCAATGCTGCTGCTGGTGCTGTCGCAGGTGCAGACGCAGGCGCAGTTCCTGGCGGTCTGGATCCTGCTTGGCTGCACCATGGCGACCTCTCTGTACGAACCCTGCTTCGCCTTCATCACGCATCACTATGGCGCGGAGGCGAAGCGACCGATCACCCTGATTTCGCTCGTCGCGGGCTTCGCGGGCACGGTCTCCTTCCCCACCGCCTTCGCGATCGCGGAGGTCGGCGGCTGGCGGCTCAGCATCATGGTCTTTGCCGGACTGATCCTGCTGATCACCGTGCCGCTCACCTGGATCGCGACCGGGCGGATCGAGCGGGCGCTGCCGTTCATCCCGCCGTCGGCACCAGAACCGGGTGCCGCGCCGCCGGTCCGGCTGATCGCGCGGCCTGCCTTCTGGTTCATTGCTCTGGCCTTCGCCGCCATCACCATGAACCACGGCATGATGATCAACCATCTGATGCCCCTGTTGCAGGAACGGCAGCTGGCGCCTGAAACCGTCGTCCTGGCCGCGTCGATGGTCGGACCGATGCAGGTGGCGGGGCGGTTGGCGATGATGGCGGCGGAGCGGCATCTTTCCATGGTCCGCATCACCTCCTTTGCCTTCGGGGCCATGGCGGTTGCGGCGCTGGCCCTGCTCGGTACGGCGGCAGCCCCGGCGCTGATCGTGGTCTTCGTCGTGCTGCAGGGGGCCGGGGTCGGAGTCAATTCCATCACCCGACCCGTGGTGACCGCCGAGTTGCTGGGGCGGGAGGGGTTCGGCGCGATTTCCGGCACCATCGCTGCCATCACCATGACCAGCTATGCCATCGCGCCGCTGGCCGCCGCCTGGTTGTGGGGGCTTGGCGGCTATGACGTGATGATCTGGATCTGCCTGGTGCTGGCGCTGATAGCCACTTTCTCCATTCCGCTGGCGGCGCTGCAGGCAAGGCAGAAGACGTAACGTCCTCAGTCGGCCTGCCCGAAATGCAGGGTGGCGCGGCCATGCTTGCGCCGGTCGATGGCGGTGAAACCGACCGGCCACGCGAACGGGTCGGTGCCGTCTGTCTCCACGATGACGAATGCACCGTTGGTCAGCCAGCCATCGTCGCGTGCCGCGCCCAGTGCGGTCGCCGCCAGGTCCAGGCCGTAGGGTGGATCCATCAGGACCAGATCATGGGCCATCGGCGGGCGTCCGGGTTTCAGGGCATCGCGACGGACGATCCGGGTGCTGTCCGTGGCCCGGGCACGGGCGATGTTCTGTTTCAGCACCGTCAGTGACGTTTCGGCCTTCTCGACGAACGTCACCTGTTCTGCCCCTCGGGACAGGGCCTCCAGCCCCAGCGCACCGGACCCGGCGAACAGGTCGAGCACGGTGCAGCCGGTTGGGCAGGGACCGCCGTGGCCTGTCTGGAAACGGCTGTTGTGGGCCAGCACGTTGAACAGGCCTTCCCGCGTGCGGTCGGCGGTGGGACGGATGGTGCGGTCGTCACCGCCCGCCAGCTTCAGTCCACGCATGGTTCCGGCAATGATGCGCATGATGGCTCAGCCCCGGCTGCCTTCGCGTTGGATATCGAAGAAGCCGCGCACGGCCTTGCGCAATTCGAAGCCCGGTACTTCCGTGACCTCACCCCTTTGCAGCTTGTCCAGCGCGAAGGGGCCGTAGCGGGTGCGGATCAGTCGGTTGACGGTCAGGCCCGCCGCTTCCAGCGCGCGCCGGACTTCCCGGTTCCGGCCTTCTGCCAGTTCGACCAGCAGCCAGCAGTTGCGGCCTGCCTGCCGTTCGATGGTGGCCTGGATCGGACCGAACTGTTCCCCGTCGACGCGGATACCATCGGCCAGACGCGCCAGCCGATCCGGCTCCGGTGTGCCGAAGGCGCGGGCGCGATACTGCCGCACCCAGCCGGTCGCGGGCAGTTCCAGCGCACGTTTCAGGCCGCCGTCATTGGTCAGCAGCAGCAGGCCTTCCGAATTCAGATCCAGCCGCCCGACACTCATCACCCGGGGCAGGCGCTTGGGCAGGTGATCGAAGATCGTGGACCGCCCCTGTTCGTCACTGGCGCTGGTGACCAGCCCGGCAGGCTTGTAGTAGCGCCAGATGCGGGTCGGTTCGGCTGCGGCAACCGGTTTGCCGTCCACCAGGATGGTATCCTCCGGCGTAACGTTCAGGGCGGGGGAGGTGAGGCGCTTGCCGTTCACGGCAACACGCCCGGCGTCGATCATCCGCTCCACTTCCCGTCGGCTGGCAACACCGGCGCGGGCCAGCCGCTTGGCGATCCGTTCGCCCTCATGTTCCGTCATGACCAGCGCTCCGTCGCGGCATCGTCCACCGCGCGGGCTTCCACCCACTGCGGCCCCTCCGGCGTATCCTCGGACTTCCAGAACGGGGCGCGGGTCTTCAGCCAGTCGATCAGGAATTCGCTGGCCCGGAATGCTTCCCCCCGGTGGGCGGAGGCGGTGATCACCAGCACGATCCGTTCGCCGGGTTCCATCCGGCCATGGCGATGCACGATCAGGCTGGCCTGGATGTCGAAGCGCGAAAGCGCCTCCGCCTCGATGGCTTCCAGTGCCTTCTCCGTCATGCCCGGATAATGCTCCAGCGTCAGGGCACCGACATTGCGGGCGTCGCTGAAGTCGCGCACCAGACCGACGAAGCTGACCACGCCGCCGATGTCCCTGCGACCGGCCAGCAGGGCATCCAGCTCCGCGCCCGGATCGAAGTCGTCGCGCTGCACACGCACTGTCATGGTTCAGCCGCCCGTCATGGGGGGAAAGAAGGCAACCTCGTCAGCATCGCTGACAGGATCGTCGAGCCTGGCGGTTTCCTGGTTCACGGCGGCCCGGATCTGCTTCAGGTCGGCGAAGGCATGGGCGAAGCCGGGGCTGCGTCCGGACAGCGCGCCGATCAGGCCGCGCACGGTGGTCACGCCTTCCGGCAGGCTCCAGGTTTCCTCATGGATCCCGGTGCGTTCCCGCACCCAGGCAAAATAGAGCAGTTTCAAGAGATCGCCTCCCGGAACGAGATGAAGCCCAACCTATCGCCGGGCGCGACTGCCGTCACCTCCTCCGCGATCTCGATCAGGCCGTCGCTGTCGGTCAGCGAATGTATCACGCCCGAACCCTGTTTCGGATAGCGGCTGGCGACCAGTTCGCCGCTGTCGTCCTGAGCCAGCGTCCCGCGCAGCCACTCGCGCCGGTCGGGCTTGGACTTCATCGCGAAACCCGACCTGACCGGCCAGCGGCGCAGCGGTTTCGGCGTTGCCCCCTCCAGCCGGTCCAGCAGCGGGCGCACGAACATCAGGAAACAGGCCATGACCGCCACCGGGTTGCCCGGCAGGCCGACGAAGGCGCGCCCCGCGACATGTCCAAAGGCCAGCGGACGCCCCGGCTTGACCGCCAGCCGCCACAGATGCACCGCACCAAGCGCGCTCACGACGTCCCGGACATGATCCGCGTCCCCGGTCGAGACGCCGCCGGAGGTCAGGATCAGATCGGACGATTGCGCAGCCTGCGCCAGCGCCCGTCGCACCGCCTCCGCATCGTCCGCCAGTATGCCGCCGTCCACGGCCATGATCCCGATCCTCTGCAGCAGGCCGGTCAGCATCGGGCCATTGGCATCATGCACCTGACCGGGGATCTGCGCCCCACCCCGCCGGTGGATCTCGTCCCCGGTGGAGAAGATGGTCACACGGGGCCGTTCGTGGACGTCGACCGACGTCAGGCCGCCCGCGACCAGCAAGGCGATCTGTGCCGGACCCAGTCGCGCGCCGGCCCGCAGCAGGGTATCACCCGCCGCGATGTCCTCGCCCGCGTGCCTGCGGTTGGCCCCGGCCTTCAGTCCTGCCGGAATCCGCACCTGGTCGCCGTCCAGGCTGACGTCTTCCTGCATCACCACGGTGTCGGCACCTTGCGGCATCACGGCGCCGGTGAAGATGCGCACCGCGGTTCCGGGCGCGATGGCCCGGCCCAGCGGATGCCCCGCCGCGGACTGGCCGGAGACGGTCAGCACCGCCGACCCATCCGCCGCGCCGTCGCCGAACCGGAAGGCATAGCCATCGACGGCGGCATTGTCGGCGGGCGGGGAGGCGCTCAGCGCGGTGGCGTCGGCGGCAAGCACGTGATCCGTCGCGTGCTTCAGGTCCAGATGTTTCACGGTAGTGAGCGCGGGCACATTGGCGGCGATCCGCGCCGTGGCTTCGTCTGCGGTCATCAGGGCGCCGCCAAAGGCAAAGCAGTCGTCGCTGATCTGGCTCATGCCGACACCCGCGCTGCCGCGAAGGCGGCAATCTCGTCGATGGCATCAAGGCCGAAGACCGGCCGCCCGTCCGCCTGCGTGATCGTGTCACTGACGACCGCGAGCACGGTTGGATCATCGGGAAAGAGCGGTGGCTTGCCGGTGGCGGCCCGATGCACCTCGATCTTCGGGTGGCCCGCCGACTTGTAGCCCTCGACCAGCACCAGATCGACCGGGGCCAGGCGCTGCAGCAGGTCTTCCAGTTCCGGTTCGGGCGCATCGCGCATTTCCCGCATCAGGGCCAGCCGCGCGCGGGAGGAGATCAGGACTTCCGACGCCCCGGCCTCCCGATGGCGCCAGGTATCCTTGCCCGGCGTGTCGATGTCGAAGCTGTGGTGTGCGTGCTTGATGGTGGAGACGCTGAGGCCCTTCGCCACCAGTGCCGGGATCAGGCGCGTGATCAGCGTCGTCTTGCCCGATCCGCTCCACCCCGCAATGCCCAGCACATTGTGCGCGATCATGGACCATCGTCCCGGAACTGCGGTCCGGCGGCGCTCAGGTAGGCAAGGCCGGTCTGGAGTGCCAGGAAACCGGCAATCCAGAACAGCACCAGGCCGGGCAGCAGCGCCGCCTGAAACGGCAGCAGCAGCACGGTCAGCGCAACCATCTGGGTGGCGGTCTTCCACTTTGCCAACCGGCTGACCGGCACCTCGATATGGCGGAAGGCCAGGAATTCGCGCAGGCCGGAGACGAACATCTCCCGGCACAGGATCGCGATGGCGGGGATCACGTGCCAGCCGCCAATGGTGCCGAAGCTGACCAGCATGACGATGACCGCGACCACCAGCAGCTTGTCGGCCATGGGGTCCATGAACTGGCCCAGCTTGCTGCCCGCGTTCCAGCGCCGGGCCAGGTTGCCGTCCAGCCAGTCGGTGACACTGGCCACCACGAACAACACCAGCGGCAGCCAGGCACGCCAGGGATCGGGCAGGAAGAAGGCGATCACCAGCGGCGGGATGATTGCCACGCGCAACCCGGTCAGCAGGTTGGGCAGGCTGCGCTGGAATGGCGTCGGGCTGTGTGAATGATCCGTCATTGCGGCGGACCTTAGATGATTTCCGGCCCGTCGGAAATCAGGCTTGCACAGACTTTCGCACCGGATCGGCCATGACCCGCCGAAGGGTATCGCTGACCTCGCGCACCTCTGCCTCCGCCGCCAGCCCGTGGGCGCGCATGGCGCGGTGCGCGGCGGGCAGATTGTAGAAGGGGATGGCCGGATACATGTGGTGCTCGACATGGAAATGGACGTTGCAGGGAAAGAACAGCCACATCAGCACGGGATGGCCGATGTTGGTTCGCGCCGCCCGCAGCGGAGAAGTGGTGTCAGGGACCGCGCCATGTTCGCAGATCGCCCGCAGCCGCAGCAGTGGCTGCAGGAAGGTGACCAGCGGCAGCGCCCACAGCAGCAGATATTCCGTGAAGACCCCGCCTGCCAGCGCCAGCACCGGTGCAGCGACATGGAACCCCAGTACCCACCAGCGGTCGGCCCGCGCCGCGGCCCGCAGGCGCGGCGAGGTGTCGTCGAGCGGTCGGCTGCTTTTCCCCGTCCCCTGATCGGTATTGATCGCCGGATTGCCGAAGAAATAGCGATAGGTCTTGAAGGCTGTCAGGCCCACCAGATCGCGCGTCAGCTTGCGGAACAGGTAATCGCGCCCGCGCGGGTATCCGGCATGGATCGGGATGTCGGGGTCCTGCGGTTCATAGAGGTGATTGTGATGCAGCCGGTGAACCACGCGATAGGCCGGCATGGAGATGCCGACGATCATGCCGAAGAAGCGCCCGACCAGGTCATTCAGTGCGCGGTGGCTGAACAGCCGGTAGTGCGCCGCATCATGCGCAATGACGAAACAGGCCTGCTGGCGGGTCGCGATCAGGATCATGCAGACGAAGATCACCAGCGGATGCCAGAGCAGCAGGGCAATGGCCATGAAACCGGCAATGGAGAGCACCAGTTCCGCAACCCCGCGCCAGGCCCGTGCATCGTCCTGCCGGGTCAATTCCTTCACGACTGCCGGGGGCAGGGACCGACGCGCTGTACCGCGCCGAAAGGCCTCCCCGGAGTCCGCTGTCACAGTCTGCTCGCGCATTTCTGACCAACCGTTTGTGATCCATTGAGGTCTTGCAGCCTATATCCTTGCGTCCGGATGGATTCAGTCAACTAGTATGGTCGCATGAGCCAGGTTTACACGCGTACGTTCTCCCACACCTTTGCCGAGCCGGTGGAGGCTGTCTGGCCCGCCCTGGCAGATACCGCCCGCTACAACGAAGCGGCGGGCTTCCCCAAGCACAGGATCGAGGAACGCCAGCAACCGGACGGCACGGTCCGCCTGTTTGCCGCCGGGCGCATGGGCCGGGTCGAGTTGGCGTGGGAGGAGTTTCCCGTCGAGTGGGTGCTTCACAGGTGGTTCTGGCACTGGCGCGAGTTCTCGAAGGGGCCTGTCTCCACGCTTGGCGCGCTGGCGCGGTTCGAGCCGACGCCGGAGGGCGGGTGCATCTGCCACTACGAGATCCGGGTGACCGCCGCGAACCCCCTTGGCTGGCTGATTCTGAACACCGGCTTCTTCAGGAGTGCGAAGGCCACGTTCGACTCACTCTGTGACCAGGCCGAGGCCTGGGCGCAGAGCATCAGTCCGCTGCCGTTCGAACTGACGCCGCACCTGTTGGATACCCCGGCCCGCCGCCGGGTCGATGACATGCTGCTGGCGCTGGAGCGTTCGCCCTATGGTCACGGTCTGGGCGACCGGCTGGTCGACTGGGTGCTGACCGCCTCGGAAGTTGATCTTGTCCGCATGCGCCCGATCATGCTGGCGCGACGGTTCGGGGTGACCGTCCGCCCGATGGTGGAGGCCTGCCTGCAGGCCGTCCGGGTCGGATTGCTGCAACAGCGCTGGGACCTGCTCTGCCCGCGCTGTCGGGGAGCCAAACTGACGGTGGATGGGTTGGACCAGTTGCCGGACTCGGCACATTGCGATGCCTGCAACATCGACTACGACCGGGACTTTGCCCGCAATGTGGAGATCACCTTCACGCCCTCCGCGGCGTTGCGCCCGGTCTATGACGGCGAGTTCTGCCTCGGTGGTCCGATGACCACGCCGCATGTCTGCGCCCAGGTGAAGGTGGATGGCGACGGGTCACGGTCGGAGGCCGGCACCTTGCCCCCGGGCAGTTACCGGCTGCGTACCCTCGATTCCGGTCCCTATGCGGAGGTCGAGCATCAGGGTGGTGCGTTCCCGGCTCTGGTGATCACGGATAGCGAGATCATGGCGGACGAGAACCGGGACGCGGCGTCGCTGATGTTCCGCAATCGCACCCACCGGTCCCGCATCGCGGTGATCGAGAGGCGGGACTGGGCGGAGGATGCGCTGACGGCAGAGCGGGTGACGACCTATCAGGCGTTCCGCGACATCTGCGCGGCGGAGCGGCTGCGCCCCGGTGACGGTGCCGGTGTCAGTCAGGTGGCGCTGATGTTCACCGACCTGAAGGGATCGTCAGACCTCTATCGTCGGGTCGGCGATGCCCTGGCCTACGGGCAGGTCAGGGGCCACTTCGCCTATCTGGCGGATCAGATCCGCCGCCATGATGGTGCCATCGTGAAGACCATGGGGGATGCCGTGCTCGCCGCCTTTGCCGAACCGGCAGACGCGCTCCGCGCCGCCATCGACATTCAGCAGGGGATCGAGGGCTTCAACCAGCGCAATCAGGCCAACCTGGCCATGAAGATCGGTGTCCATGCCGGTTCATGCCTGGCCGTGACCCTGAACGACCGCCTGGACTACTTCGGCCAGACCGTGAACCTTGCCGCCCGGCTGCAGGGGGAGGCACGCGGCGGCGAAGTGGTGATCTCCGGTCGTCTGCATGATGATCCGACCGTCCGCCCGCTGGTGGAGCCGTTCAATGCAAGCGAAGAACGCGCCACCCTGCGCGGTTTCGCCCTGCCGGAACGTCTTTGGCGGATCCGGCCCGGTGATCCCGCACCCTAGTCGAACGGTTCAACTCTCCCGCCGCAGCACCCGTCCCTTGCGTTCCGCGCTGACGGTGCCGCCCGAGAAACCCAACTGCCCGTTGACGAAGACATGCTCGATCCCGGCGGAGGGATTGAGCGGGGCGTCGAAGGTGGCCCGGTCGCCGACAGTCTCCGGGTCGAAGATGACGATGTCGGCAAAGGCCCCGGCCCGCAGGTGACCCCGGTCCCGCAGTCCGAAGTTGGTGGCCGACAGGCCGGTCATGCGATGCACCGCGTGCTCCAGCGGGATCAGCCCCAGCTCCCTGACGTAATGCCCCAGCACGCGCGGAAAGGTGCCCCAGAGTCGCGGATGCGGATGCGGATCGCCGGGCAGCCCGTCGGAGCCGATCATGGCGTGCTCGAAGCGCAGGATCTCCCGCAGGTCATCCTCCGACATGGAGAAATAGATCGCCGCCGCCGGTTGCAGCCGCTCGACGGCCTCCGCCTCCGTGCAGTTCCAGTCTCGCGCGATGGCATCCAGGTCGCGGCCCGCGCATTCCGGGTGCGGATTCGATCCGGTGATCATCACCCTCTCCGCCCGCGCGATCATGTGCGGCAGCAGGACGGTCGACCCGGCGATATAGGGATAGACGTCCAGGCTGATCGGCTGGTGCTTCATCGCCTCCCGGAATTTCGGCAGGGTCTCCGCCGTGCGCCCGAAGTTCGCCCGCCCGTTGCACTTGTGATGCGAGATCACCACCGGTGCCCCGGCGTGGCGTCCGATCAGGAAGGCCTCGTCCATCGCCGTGAGGATATCGTCGCCCTCGTCGCGCATGTGGGCGGTATAGACGCCCCCGGCGGCGCCCAGCGGCTCGGCCACGTGGCAGACCTCCGCCGTCGTCGCCTTCGCGGCGGGCGGATAATAGAGGCCCGACGACATGCCGATGGCTCCGTCGGCCAGCGCCTCCGACAGCCGTCGCTGCATCCGGTCGATCTCCGCCGTCGTGGCCTCCCGCTCCACGTCCAGGCCCATGGCGTCATAGCGGAGCGTCGAATGACCGGTCAGGAAGGCGGCATTGATGGAAGGCTGCGCCGCCTCCACCCGCTGCATGTAGTCGCCCAGCCGCTGCTCCATCAGTCCCTCGCCGCGGATGATCGGCTCCAGCCGGAAGTCGGGCACCCGCGCGGTATCGAACGGCGCGGTGGAGAAACCGCAGTTGCCGACGACGACGGAGGTCACGCCCTGGCTGATCTTCATCTCCATGTCCGGGGTCTCGATCAGCGCCGCATCGTCGTGGGTGTGGACGTCGATGAAGCCCGGCGCGACCACCTTGCCCACCGCGTCGATGCGCGCCTGCGCCGAACGGTCCCCCAGGTCGCCCACGGCGACGATGCGGTCACCGCTGATGGCGATGTCCATCTGCTCCGGCCGGTCTCCCGTGCCGTCGATCACCATGCCCCCGGCGATGATCAGGTCGATGCGGCCCTCGCTCTGCGTGCTCATCTGTTCCACTCCAGCCTGGATGTTGCACCGACAGCCTAGCGGCAATCGCGGCGCGGCGCATCGTCGTGCGCATCCATGACAGACAGATTTCACAGCGCGCAGTGGCTTCTCTTGCCCGGCGCGGTGGTATAGGCAGTCGCGATGAACAGACGCCTGAAACGTGAAATCCGTGCCTGTGCCATCACTGCGGGCAGCGCCGCCCTTCTCGGTGCGATCTTTGGCATCGCGATCGCCGTCAGCGGGGACGATGAAACACCTGCCGCGACGGTCGCCGCAGCAGCGTTCCGCGGGGTCTGGACGGGTGGCTTCATCGCCTCCCTGCTTGTCGCGATCGAATCCTTCTACATCAATGGTGCCGCCGGGGCCTGGATGCGGCGCCTGTCGTTCAGCACCCAGCTGCTGCTGCGCTCCCTGCTGTACCTCGTGATCATTCTGGCGGGCATCCAGTCCGGTGCCGCCCTGTTCCCGGTCACGGCCTCCACACCTTTCGGATGGAACAACGAGACCGCGATCCAGCTCGGCTTCTCGCTGGTGATCAGCCTGGCGGTCAATTTCGCCATGTCGGTCAACCGGCTGCTGGGGCAGGCGGTGTTCCTGAACTTCCTGACCGGGCGTTATCACCGGCCGGTCGTGGAGCCGCGCGTGCTGCTGTTCGTCGATCTGGTGGGATCCACCGCCGCCGCTCAGGCCATCGGCGATCTGGCGTTTCACGGGCTGCTGCGCGACGTCTATCGCGACCTGACCGGCCCGGTGATCGAGCGTCGGGGCGTCATCGAGAAGTACGTCGGTGACGAGATGATCGTCTCCTGGCCCGACCGGCCGGACGCGCGCCTCGCCGCCCTCCAGTGCGGGCTGGACTTCCAGCAGGTGCTCGACCAGACGGCAGAGCGCTACCGCCGCACCTACGGCCTTGCCCCCCGTCTGCGCGGTGCCGTGCATGCCGGACCGGTGGTGATGGGGGAGATGGGGGAACTGCGGCAGGAAATCGTGATGCTGGGCGACGCCATGAACACGACCGCGCGGATGGTCGACCTTTGCCGCAGCCAGGACTGCGCCCTGCTGGCCAGCGACGCCGTACTGGACGAAAGCCTCCGCAGCCCGGAAGGGGCCGGAGCGGCAGGCCTGTGCATCACCGACATTGGCAACACCGGCATCCGGGGCCGCAACCAGCCCCTGCGCCTCCACGCCGTCTCCCGCGCGACCCCGCAGTCCTGACCATGTGAGATGCGACCGACAGGGAGTTGCACCCCCGAAACTTTCCCGCTATAGACCGCGCCTCGGCAGAGGCCCGGTGCGCCGCTGTAGCTCAGCTGGTAGAGCAACTGATTCGTAATTAGTAGGTCGGTGGTTCGAGTCCACTCAGCGGCACCATTCTTTTCAATGGGTTGAGGAATCGGTCGTGCTCCGTAGTTTCGGCTAGTAATCACATGGTAAGCACGTAGGCCTTCATTCGCTGGTTTCAGCGGCGGTTGATTGGAACGTCCCCCGCTTCCGTTGCGCCGCCGCGATCCGCGCGCGCCTCTCGACCGGCCCTTCGCCTCACCCATGGATCGTCTCGATGATGCGCACCGACGACAGCAGTGAACAGGCCTTGGATTGCCGATCAGCAAACTGCTGACGGAAGCGCACGGCGGTCGGCTGAGCCTCGCGACCAATGATGATCTCGGCATATGTGCCGGTCTGATATTCCCACCCTACAGGCAGATCAAGCCAACGGTGGGTGTCGTCCGACACAAGGCATATTGACCTTCTGCGAGGGCAGTAATCCTGCAAGCCCATCGGAGTTCGTGATACTTGTCACGGCTGGGTATCAGATTACTCCCTTTAATATCTAATTAACCCTGCTAGCATACCGTGTGCTCTCGCCTTCCTGCGTCGCAAGACTAGCTGTGCCTGCGGAACGTCCTCGGATCAACGTGCGAACGGAGCCGAACTAGTGTCTGACGGTCGAATATTGATTCTTGACGACGACAGTGCCATCGGCGATCTCATCGTTGATGTTGTAGCCGACATGGGCTTCCAGGCATCCAGTGTCACAAGATATGATGATTTTGAAAAAGCATATCAGGACATGATGCCCACGATCATCTTTCTTGATCTGCAGATGCCGGATATCGACGGAATGCAGGTCCTGGGTGTTCTGAGCGATCTTGAATGTACGGCATCGATTTTTCTGATGAGCGGCATGGACGCCCGCGTTCTCAAGGCGGCGAAGAATGTAGGCCGCCAAAAGGGACTGAAAGTCGATTCCTTTCTCATGAAACCACTGGATATCGATGATCTCGAAGGGCGGCTGCACAAATTTGTCAAACCGGAAAGGCGAAAGCTGTCTTCCGACGATGTGCGCGGTGGTCTGGAGCGCAGGGAATTCGTTGTTCATTACCAACCGAAAGTCTCTGTCTCGAAATCGGGTGCCGGCCATGTCGAGGCTGCCGAAGCATTGGTCAGATGGCAGCATCCTGAACTCGGTTTCATTTCGCCGGGGGACTTCATTCCCCTGGTGGAGCAGAGCGGGATGATCTCTGACCTGACAAGACTGGTTTTCGAGGAGGCCATCAATCAATCCGTGCAATGGCGAGACAACGGTCTCCATATTCGCATCGCGATAAACCTCTCTCCCCTCATGCTCGACATGCCCGACCTGCCCGATGTCTACGCACAACTGGTCACAACCGCTGATTTGTCGCCCGGGATGTTCCAGCTGGAAATAACCGAGACGGCGGTCATGGAGGACGTGTTGCGTGCGACGGAGATCCTGACGCGTTTTCGCATGAAGGGCTTCGGTTTATCGATTGACGATTTCGGGACCGGTTATTCCTCTCTTATCGGGCTTGTCCGGCTGCCTTTCGATGAACTCAAGATAGATCGCGCCTTCGTTGATATGGCGCCGGAAGACGCAGAAGGTTCCGCAATTGTGAAAATCACCTGCCAACTGGCCAAGGAACTCGGCCTGAAGATCTGTGCGGAGGGTTGCGAGCGATCCGAGACCCTGAATTTCCTGATGCAATCGGGCTGCGATACGGTGCAGGGGTTCTTCTTCAGCAAGCCGCTTCCTGCAGATGCGTTTGTGGATTTCGTATGGCAACACAACGAATCAACGTCGGCGCGACCGATGCGCTTTAAGCGTCTCATCGTCAAATAGGTCGCCGATCCCATACAATTTTCTTCGGATCGTGGTTATATTGCAATCAATTGTCTGATCATCAATAGTGAGTACACAAATAGGCATGGGGAACATGATTCTTGTTTTTTCCAGTGAAGAATAAGTGTGTATTTCTGTCTGTTCCAGCATTTTTCTTGTTCTGGCTTGTGTTTTCGCCGCTCCCTCTCGCCGCGCAATCGGGTAATCGCCAGGGGGGGCTATCAACAGTTGTGGTCGGGATCGAGAACTATCCGCCCCTGACCTATATGACGGATGCCAGGAATGCCGACGGCATGGCGGTCGAGATACTGCAGGCCGTGGCAAGGCGCGAAAACTGGAGGCTCGAGTTCAGGGCCGGGACATTTCCCGAACTCCTTGATGACCTTGATGCTGGCCGCATCGATGTGCTTGCAACCATCGCGTTTACCCCGGACAGGGCTGCGAAGTATGAATATTCGCGTGAGTCATACATCACCAACTGGGGCGTGGTTTACGTACCAGCCGGGACGAAGGAACTCAGCATTGCGACAATGGATGGATTGACGGTCGCCCGACTCGCCAATGATACACATGGGCTTGCACTGGAAAAAGCGGTCCACCAATTCGACCAGGACGTCACCTGGGTCAACACCGAGAGCTATGGTGCCGCTGTCGGTGCGGTTCGAGACGGTGCATCAGATGCCGCCATTATTTCACGTCTGTTTGCTGCCCAGTTGCCGCCCGGGTTCGGTGTTGAGGCAACCGATATTCTGATCAATCCCGTGAAGCTGCACTTCGTCTCGCCGAACGATGTCGGTGATCGTTACGTGACCGCACTTGATGCCTTTGTTCAGGGGCAGCGCGATGACCGGTCATCGGAATACAGGATGATCCTCAACAAATGGTTTGGCGGCAACGCCACCAGCTGGCGGGACGATTCCGACCTGATCGCCGTCGTGACGGGAATATCCGGCGTGGCAGGATTCCTTCTCTTCGTCACAATCCTCTTCAGGATCAGGCTTCGGCGAGCGACATCTGATTTGATAGAAGCCCATGAACAGTTGGAGTTGATGCTGGATACGCTCGCGGATGCAGTCCTGATCATCGGCCCTGACAACTCCGTCAGATACGTCAATGCCGCATGCGCCTTCATTTTTGGCAGGGACAAGAAAGATATCACGAATTCACCTATAGAAATTTCCAAAATCAGTCGGCGTTTGACAGAATCAAATATTTCAAGACCTGATGGATCCATCATAAATGTTGAAATAAATCGCAATGATATCATGTATCATGGCGAGAATTGTTTTCTCTGTTCTGTGAGGGATGTTACTAAACGCAAGGAAACAGAAGGTAAATTGTTAAGACAGGCCGAATTGTTGGACGCCGTACTTAACAACATGACTGAAGGCATCGTTGCCTGTGACGCTGATGGCAGGCTGACAATCTTCAATTCCGCTACGCGCGAGATCCATGGCATGCCGGCGCAGCCCTTGCCGCCGGATGAGTGGGCAACCTACTACGACCTCTATCAGCCTGACGGTGAAACGCCGATGGCGAAGGAGCAGGTTCCACTGTTCCGGGCATTGAACGGTGAACAGGTCAGGAATGCCGAAATGATTGTCCAGCCAAAGGGGACGGGACCCAGGCGGTTGTTGGCCAATGGCTCTGCCATGTTCGACGATAATGATGCCCTGTTGGGTGCCGTCGTATCGATGCGCGACATTACCGAGCAGACCAGGGCGGAAATGGCGCTCCGCAATAGCGAGGCGAAGTTTCGCAAGGCGTTCGAGTCGGCGGGGAACGGGGTTGCCCTGGTCAGTCTCGATGGACGCTGGCTCGACATCAATGCCAAGCTTTGCGAGATGCTGGGATACAGCCCGGCGGAATTGCTGGCGACCGACGTGCAGTCCGTCACCCATGCCGACGATCTGAACGAGGATGTCGAGTGCATGCGCAGGCTGCGTGACGGCGAGATCGAATCCTATCAGGTAGAGAAACGTTTTGTCCGCAAGGACGGGGCGGCCCAGCCGTCACTGGTCAGCGTGGGACTGGTTTACGACGAGGCTGATCGACCGAATTATTTTGTCAAACAGGTCGCCGACCTTTCGGGATCGAAAGAGGCGGAGGCCAAATACCTGCAAGCGCAGAAGATGGAGGCCGTCGGCAATCTCACTGGTGGGATTGCACATGACTTCAACAACATTCTGAGCGTCATCCTGGGAAACCTGCAACTTCTGCAACGGCGCGTGAATACGGATCCGAAGCTCCTCAAGATGTCAGGTACCGCGATCCAGGCGACGCAACGGGGTGCTGACCTGACGCGTCAACTCCTTGCCTTCTCCCGCCGCCAGCAGTTGGAGCCGCGGGTGATCGACCCCAATGAGCTGGTTGCGAACATGAGCAAGCTCCTGCGGCGTACACTGGCCTCCAATATCGAGATCAAGATCAGTGCAGGCGACAATATCGGGCGTATCAGGATCGACCCGGCTCAGCTGGAATCCGCAATCCTCAACCTCTCTATCAACGCCCGCGATGCCATGCTTGACGGCGGCAAGCTGCTCATCGAGACGTCAAACGAGCAACTCGGTGACAGCGATGTGAAGCGCTATGGCGGCATTGCGCCGGGTTCATATGTCTGTATTTCCGTATCCGATACGGGCGTCGGCATATCCGATGCTGCGCTGGAGAAGATCTTTCAGCCATTCTTCACGACCAAGGAGGTCGGCAAGGGGACAGGGCTGGGCCTGAGCATGGTGCAGGGTTTTGTCAGTCAGTCGAACGGGTATATCAGCGTATACAGTGAGGTTGGGCAGGGTACGTGCTTCCGGATCTATCTGCCCCGAACCAGTGCTGATCTGCAGGATGATGACGAACTGGCCTCGGAATCCATGCCTACGGGAGACGCAATGATCATGCTTGTCGAGGATGATCAGGAGGTACGTGAAACGGCGGCACTGCTGTTGGAAGACCTTGGCTATACCGTAGTCGCCGCGCAAAGCGGACCTGACGCCCTGGCCCAGTTTGAAAAACTTCCGAAGATCGGCCTCTTGTTCACGGACATGATCATGCCCGGTGGCATGAACGGACATCAACTTGCTGACGCCATGCGCGAAAGGCTGCCTGACCTGCCTGTCCTGCTCACGTCCGGCTATCCGCGCGACGCGTTTTCCGACGGACGCCATTACCCCCTCCTGCAAAAGCCATATACCAAAGAGGCGCTCGCAAAAGCTGTCCAGCAGGCGACGTCAGGCGGGGCTGAGAACAGCTGATCTGCCTTTCCTGTCACTGAGTGGCCACGGGAATGCGATGTTCCATGACGAGAGCAGTTCTCTTGTCATGTGTCTGGCGCAACCAGGCGAGAGTGGGTGTAATGGCTCCAGAGCGGGCGCGCGATTGGCAGGTCGATGGTTCGAGCCATCTCAGTGGCACCATTTCTCCCGTCCAGTTCCTTCCCGTGCAGCCCATCCCTTCTGATCGATCTGTCCGGATCCCATTGGTTGCGGTGTCTGTTTCATGACATCGAGCGTGATTTCAGGCATCCTTTGACGCGAGGGCGGTCCTTCGTGGAGGCGGGTATGTGGGTGATTTCGGTCGTTGCCAGGGCGGTGTTGCTGCTTGCCATGCCACTTCTGCTGTCGGGGTGTGATGAGGAGAAGGAGACCCCTCCCGAGCGGGTTCGGGCGATCAAACCCTATACGGTAGTCGAGCCGACCGGGCAGGCTGTGCGGCGCTATTCCGGGACGATCGTGGCTGCCAACTCCTCCAGCCTGAGTTTTGCCGTCGGCGGAACCGTGGCTGAAGTGCGGGTGAAAAAGGGCGATATGGTCGAGAAGGGGCAGGTGCTGGCCACCCTGGACCCCCGGTCACTGGATCTGGAGGTCGAGGCCGCACGGTCCCAGCTCGCCGCCGCCGAAGCTGACGCGGAGGCGCTGAAGGCCGATCTGGACCGGAAACAGGAACTCTTCAAGAAGGGCTGGGTGACGCGGGCTGCCATCGACAATGCGCAGGGTGCATATGACGCCGCCCGCAGCCAACTCGACCTTTCCCGGTCGAAGCTCGGTATTGCGCAACGGGAACGGGCGAAGGCAGACGTGCGTGCGCCGTTCTCCGGTGTGATCGCCGTTGCCGACGTTGAGGCATTCACGGAGGTCGGCAAGGGTGAGCCGGTCTTCCAGATTGACTCAGGTGACGGCTTCGAGGTCGAGCTTTTCGTCTCGGACACGATTGTCGGGCGACTTTCCATCGGCGGTCCGATGGCTGTGAAGGTTTCGTCGATCACGGATTGCGGCTGTACCGCGCGAATCACGGAGATTGGAACTCAGGCCGGGGCCGCGAACACGGTGCCGGTGACAGCGGCGGTCATCGACGGGTCCGACGGGCTGGTCGCAGGCATGGCGGTGGAAGCTGCGCTGGTGCTGGCAGACGATGCCGGGACACAGGGCTATCTGGTGCCGCTGGTTGCCATCGCGCCGGGGGACGCGCGCGCGCCAGGATACATCTTCAAGTTCGATGCAGGGTCAGGCGTCGTGCGCAAGACTCCTGTCACCAATGAAGGTGTCATCAATGGCAATCTGGTGGGCATCGCGGAAGGGGTGAATGCCGGTGACATCATTGCTGCCGCCGGTGTGAGCCTTCTTCGCGACGGACAACCCGTCAAGCTGCTGGCCGATTAGATGCGCCGCCGAGGGGACAGCCGGGAGGTCCGGAGATGAATCTCGCACGGCTCGCAATCGACAATTCCCGGATCACCATCATGGCGATCCTGTTGATCGTGATGATGGGAATCTCGACATTCCTGTCATATCCCAGCGCCGAGGATCCCAGCATCACGATCCGGGAAGTGACGATCACGGCGTCCTATCCCGGCATGTCGCCGGAGCGGGTGGAAGATCTGATTGCCAAACCGCTTGAAGCCGCGATGCGCGAGATTGCGGAAATCGACGAGATCAACACGACCGCCAAGACAGGCGCGGCACTTGTCAAGCTGACGGTACGGGATGAAGTCGCCGATCTCGATCCCGTCTTTCAGGACATTCGGAACAAGGCGAATGACCTGAAGTCCGATCTGCCGCAGGGAACGAGAGGACCCGTGGTGATCGATGACGTGGGTCTGACTGCCGTCGCCACAATCGCGCTTTGGTCGGACGGATTCTCCATGGCCGAAATGCATGATGTGGCGAAGGACCTGCGTGACCGGATCTACACCCTGCAGGGTGTGAGGAAGGTGGAGTTCTTCGGGGTCCAGGAAGAGCGCATCTACATGGAGACCCATCCGGCACGCCTGGCCGAACTTGGCATCTCGGTGCAGCAGATCTTCGGCGCCCTCGCAGAGCAGAACATCATAGAGCCCGGCGGCCAGATCGTGGCGGACGGTCGCTCTGTCCTGATCGAGCCAACCGGAAATCTGGAGACGCTGGACGAAATCAGGGATGTGGTCTTCGCCATACCGGGTACGGACAATGTGCTTCGTCTGGACGAGGTCGTCACGATCCGGCGTGATGCGGTCGATCCCCCTGACGCGCCCTCCTTCTTCAACAATCATCCAGCAATCTTCATCGCGGTCTCGACGATAGAGGGCACGAACAATGTCGCCTTCGGAGACGATCTCGTTGCCTTGGTCGACGGCGTGCAGCAGGAAGTGCCGATCGGTTATGTGCTCGAATTTGCCACCTTCCAGCCGGATCTGATCGCGGTGGCTGTCGATGGTGCGATCTCGAATGTCTATCAGACAATCGCGATCGTTCTGGCAGTCGTGATGATCTTCCTGGGTCTGCGCACGGGGCTGATCGTCGGATCGTTCGTGCCGCTGACCATGCTTCTGGGCGTGATCATCATGCGGTTGGCAGATGTCGAACTTCAGCGCATGTCGATTGCCGCGACCATCATCGCGCTGGGTCTTCTGGTCGACAACGCCATTGTCGTGGCGGAGGACATTCGCGTGCGGCTGTCGCGGGGTACATCAGGGCGTCAGGCAGCCATCGATTCCGGTCGGACGCTGGCCATCCCCTTGCTGACATCCTCCATGACAACGGTCTTTGCCTTCATGCCCATGCTGCTGGTGGATGGCGGTGCAGGCGAATATGTCCGGTCCCTGGCGCAGGTGGTGCCGATCCTGCTGCTTGGCTCATGGCTGCTGGCGATGACGGTGACGCCTGCCATGTGTGTCTGGTTCATGAAGCCGCCCCGCACGCCTGCCGGTGCCGCTGCTGTTGCCGACGGCGGCCCGTCGACACCAGCCTATTCCGGTGTCATCTACCGGACGTATCGTCGTGTTCTGGGGCTGTTCCTGGCTTTCCGGCTGGTGGCGATCAGTCTGCTGGTGCTGTTGCTGATCGGCTCGATCCAGGTGCTCGGCCTGGTGAAGAGCGAATTCTTCCCGCTCGGCGACAGGAACCAGTTTCTGGTCTATGTGGATTTCGAGGCGGGTACCGATATCCGCCATACCCAGGCGGAGATCGGCAAGCTGACGGAATGGTTGGCGAACAGGGACGTCAATCCGGAAGTGACCAGTCACCTGGCTCATGTCGGCCATGGCGGACCGCGCTTCTTCCTGGCCCTGTCGCCGGTCGATCCGGATCCGCACAGAGCCTTCGTTCTGGTCAATACCCGCACGGTCGATGATGTGGGACCGCTCATCGACCGGGTGAACCGGTTCCTGGATGACAGGTTGCCGGGTGCAGTGGCGGATGCAAAGCGCATGTGGTTCGGCGGCACCGAACCCGGATTGCTGAAGTTCCGGCTGATTGGGCCTGATGGTGAAGTCCTCTCCCACGCGTCCACGGTACTGATCGCCGCGTTGCACGGGATTCCCGGGACCGTCGGAATTCATCATGACTGGGACAACAAGGTTCTGAAGCTGATCGTGGATGTGGACCAGACCCGCGCCCGACGCGCCGGCATCAGTTCGACGGATGTTGCCAAGGCACTCGATACGATCTTCTCCGGTACGGCTGTTTCCGATTTCAGGGACGGTGACACCTCCATCCCCATCGTGCTTCGTGGTGAGGACAGCTTGAGGTTCTCTCTCACCGGGCTTGCGCGCGCACAGATCCATTCCTCGACGTCGGACAGGTTCGTCGCGCTGGATCAGATCGCCACGGTCCGGCCTGAATGGCATTTCGGGCAGATCAGGCGCTTCAACCAGCAGCGCGCGATGACGGTTCAGGCGCGAAACCCCTTGATGCCTTCCAGACAATTGCTCTCCCTGATGATGCCGGTTCTGGAAGGTCTCGACCTGCCTGCCGGATACCGCTTCGAGATCGCGGGGGAGGTCGCCGATCAGGAAGACGCGAACAGCAAACTGTTCGGCCTGCTGCCGCTGACCCTGGCCGGGATCGTCATCCTGCTGGTGGGCCAGTTCAATTCATTCCGAAAGGGCGTCGTGATCATGGCCACGATTCCGCTGATCCTGATCGGCGGGACGCTGGGTCTGCTGGTGATGGGGGCCCCCTATGGCTTCATGGTGCTGCTCGGCTTCTTCAGTCTGGCGGGCATTCTGATCAACAACGGGATCGTCCTGATCGACCGCATTCAGGATGAAGAGGCCGCGGGCCGGGATCGTCTTGACGCAGTGGTCACCGCGTGTCTGGCGCGTTTGCAGCCGATACTGCTGGCGACACTGACCACCGTGCTGGGCCTGATCCCGCTGATCCTGTTCGGGGGCGCGCTCTTCTACGGCATGGCCTCGGTCATCGCCTTCGGCCTGATCGTCGCAACGGTCTTCACGCTGGGATTCGTGCCAGCGCTCTACACCATCCTTTTCCGCATACCGACGCGCAACGCAATCAGCGCAGCGCGCGAGGCTCCTGGAAGACTGAACTGACGTCAGATGAAACGGACATGTGACTGGTCATGCCAGCGCACAGTCTCCCCTCACTCGCTGTTCGCGGCCTTCCTTGGCGGGGTGACTTCCTTCGGCGTGACTTCCGCTTCCTGCCCCTCGCCAAACACCTGGATCTCGCCGGCGATGCGACCGCCGGCTTCGATCTCGACTTCGCCGTAACGCAGGATGCCTTTCAGCTTGCCGGTGGAGCGGACGATCAGGCGTTCGCGGCAGTTCAGGGTGCCTTCGAAGTCGCCGGCGATGTCGGCGGTGTCGACGTGGCATTCACCGGCGTAGCTGCCGCCGGGGCTGACGCGGAAGCTGGTGGCTTCGACGCGGGCATCGACCGCGCCCTCGATCACCAGTTCGGCGCAGTTGCTGACCTCCCCCTTCAGGGAGATGCCGCTGCCGACCAGCAGGCGCGAGGCCTCTTCCTTGGCGCTGCTGCCGGGGACGCGCATGGGCGCCTCCTGCCGCGGGCGGGGAATGTCGGGCCGGGGACGGCGCGCGATCAGGTCCTCCGTCGGCATTGGCGTGCTGGTCCGGGGCGCCGGGCGCTGGCTGTCGCTGCCGGCATTGCCGCTGCTGTCGCCGTCCTGTCCGTTCGGTTTGCGGGTGAACATGGTCGGTCTCCGCCTTCCTCGCTGGTCTGATCCCTCAATTGACGTTATCCATAGTCCTGTTCGATCACGGCGACAATTGGGCGAAGCGCAGGTTTTTTGCCGGTCACCGCTTTGACATCCGGCGGTCACGGCCACCCGCATCGCTCCGCCGCAGCCTGGGGAGGCAGAAATGACTGACGCTTACATCATCGGCTCCTTTTCCACCCGGTTCCAGAAATGGCCCGACAAGTCGTTCAAGGACCTGACGCGGGAGGCCTACATGGGCGCGCTCGCCGACGCAGGTATGGAAAACGGCGACGATATCGAGTTCGGCTGGTTCGGCAATTGTGGCATGTGGCTGCACAACGACCAGGGCTCCATCCGTGGCCAGGTCTGTTTCACGCCGCTGGTGAACGAGGGGCTGTTCCCCGCCCGCGTCCCGATGGTGAATGTGGAGGGCGCCTGCGCCACCGCCTCGATGGCGCTGCACGGGGCCTGGAAGGACATCCTGTCCGGCCAGACCGATGTCAGCCTGGCCATCGGTGTGGAGAAGATCTGGATCCCCGACGAGCCGGAGAAGATCCAGCGCAGCTTCTTCGCGGGGATCGACAATTTCGACCCGGAGGAATGGCAGGAATACTACCGCAATGCGGGCGAGGAAGCGGGCAAGCCCTTCGAGACCGGGCCGGATCGCACCGTCTTCATGGACACCTATGCCATGCAGGCCTGCTATCACATGAAGAAGCACGGCACGACGCAGCGCCAGATCGCCGCCGGGGCCGCCAAGAACCACAACTACGGTGCCCTGAACCCCAACGCCCAGTACCAGTTCCCCATGACCGTCGATCAGGTGGTGGAGGATCGGCCGGTCAGTTTCCCGCTCACCCGCTCCATGTGCTCCCCCATCGGGGACGGCGCAGCGGCGGCGGTCGTGGTGTCGGAGGATTACTACAAGGGCTTGCCGCAGGCGGTGAAGGACCGGGCCGTGAAGATCCGCGCCAACGCGCTGTCGGGCGGCAAGTACAAGCGGCTGGACGAGCCGTCGCTGTCGATGACCGCGGCGCAGAAGGCCTATGCCCATGCCGGGCTGAAGCCGGAAGATGTGCAGGTGGCGGAGGTGCATGACGCTACCAGCTTCTGCGAGGTGCTGCAGGTGGAGATGATGGGCTTCTGCGATGTAGGCGAGGGCGGTCGCTTCGTGGAGGCGGGCGAGACCGGGCCGGGCGGCAAGGTGCCGGTGAATACCTCCGGCGGCCTGGTGTCGAAGGGGCATCCGGTCGGCGCCACCGGCCTGTCGATGATCTATGAACTGACGACGCAGTTACGCGGCGAGGCAGGCGAGCGGCAGGTGCCCGACGCCCGCATCGCCCTGGCCGAGAACGGCGGCGGCGTCATCGGCTTCGAGGAAGCGGCCTGTTCGGTTACCATCCTGGAACGCGCCCGGGATTAGGTTGTCTGTGGACCGTTCCACCCCTCTCCCCCACCCGGCCACCCAATAAGGATACTCCCGTGGGTGGCCGGGTGGGGGAGAGGGGTGGAACGGTCCGGAGAACAAGCCGGGAGAGGGGCGGCACGGTCCACGACCAGAACGGAACCCGCCAGCAACCAACAACCACCGCTGAAAAGCGCCAACGCACAACCGAGGAGACACCATCATGCCAGTCAGGGTCGGAATGGGTTTCGGGGAACTGCCCTTCTCGGGGGCGGCCCCGTTCTGGGACTGGATCGACATGCTGGAGGACGGTGGCGTCAACAGCTACTGGCAGTCGGACCGTATTGCCTCCGCCCGCCCGCACCTGGAACCGATGGCGGCGCTGGGGGCCATTGCCGGGCGCACGCGGCGGCTGAAGTTCGGCATGAATGTCGCCTCGCTGGCGCTCCGGGAACCGGTGCTGCTGGCCAAGCAGTGTGCCACCATCGACTACCTCAGCGCGGGGCGGCTGCTGCCGGCCTTCGGCATCGGTGCCAAGCTGGCCCCGGACTGGGCGGCGACGGGGACACCGACCGCCGGGCGCGGTGCGCGGGCCGATGAGGCGCTGGAGATCATCATCCGGCTGTGGAAGGGCGAGACGCTGGACTACGACGGCACGTACTTCCAGTTGAAGGGCGCGCGGATTTCACCGACACCCGTCAATCCCAACATTCCCATGTGGATCGGCGGCTCCACCAAGGCGGCGGTGGAGCGGACGGCGAAATATGGCACGGGCTGGCAGGCCGCCTTCGAAAGCCCGGCCCAGCTCGCACCCGTGGTGCGGGCCATCCGCGAGACCGCCGTGGCACAGGGCCGCCCGGTGGCCGATGACCATTTCGGCGCGGCCTTCCCGTTCCGCTTCGGCAGCATGGACGAGGAGGTGGTGGCGACGGAGGCCGGCCGCTTCGAGAAGCGGCTGCGCAAGGACCCGACCGGGTACTTCGTGGTCGGGGACGAGACGACGATCCTCGACCGCATCCGCGCCTATGTCGATGCCGGGGCGTCGAAGTTCATCCTGCGTCCCATCGCGGGCAGCGACGCCGACCTGATGGACCAGACCCGGAAATTCATCGACCTGGTACAGCCGGAACTGGACGCCATTCCGCTGCCGAAGGCGGCCTGACCGTCGCTTGGTGACCCATCTGACGTCGGAGCTTGCCTGACGAGCAGACCGCTACGCGGCCACTTCCCCCCTTGCGAGGGAAGTGGCCGCGTAGCGGTCGATCGGGGGTGAAGCCGCAGGCTGTTGCACAGTTGGTCAGTCATGGCTGTTCGGCTTCGCCGATTCACCCCCATCCCGACCTTCCCCCGTCAAGGGGGAAGGGGGAGTGCCACAGCCGTCGCTTTCAGGCGCGCTCGAAGCCGCGGGCGACTTCCCAGTCGGTGACCACCCGCTCGTGCTCCTGCTGTTCCCAGACAGCGACATGGACGTAGTGGTTCACCACATCGTCACCCAGTGCCGCCCGCAGCATCTTCGACCGCTTCAGGGCCAGCGTGGCATCGCGCAGGTTGGCGGGGATGCGACGGATGCGGCGTCCCTGATAGGCATCGCCCTCGAACCCCGGTTCCAGTTCCAGCTTGCGCTCGATCCCGTCGATCCCGGCGGCCAGCAGCGCGGCCATGGCGAGATAGGGGTTCAGGTCGGCCCCGCCGACGCGGCATTCGACGCGGATCGCCTTGGTGCCCTCGCCGCACAGCCGATACCCGGCGGTGCGGTTGTCGCGTGACCAGATGGCGGCGGTGGGGGCGAAGGTGCCCGCCTGGAACCGCTTGTAGCTGTTCACGTAGGGCGCCAGGAACCAGGTGATGGCGCTGGCGTGTTCCAGCTGCCCGGCGAGGAAATGGCGCATCAGGTCGGACATGCCCAGCGGATCCTGCGGATCATGGAACAGCGGGTTGCAGTCCATGTCCTGCAGTGACTGGTGGATATGGCTGGAATTGCCTGCCGCGTCCGTGTGCCACTTGGCCAGGAACGTCAGGGCGCGGCCCTTCGCCCAGGCGATCTCCTTGGCCGCATTCTTGATCACCGCGTGGCTGTCGGCCATGTCGAGCGCATCTGAATAGCGGACGTTGATCTCCCCCTGTCCTGCGTCCGCCTCCCCCTTCGAATTCTCCACCGGGATGCCGGCGGCCTGCAGGCCCCGCCGCAGCGCGCGCATTACCGGTTCCTCCTTGGTGGTCTGGAAGATGTTGTAGTCCTCGTTGTAGCGGCTGAAGGTCGAAAGGCTGCGATACCCGGACTCCGCCGCCTGTTCGTAGGATTCCTCGAACAGGAAGAATTCCAGCTCCGACGCCATCATGGCGCGGTAACCCATGGCCTCCAGCCGCGCGATCTGGCGCTTCAGGACGGCGCGGGGCGAATGCGGCACCGGCTGGTGATGGTGATCCAGCACGTCGCAGAGCACCAGTGCCGTGCCCTCCAGCCAGGGCACCCGCCGCAGGGTGGCGAGGTCGGGTTGCATCACGTAGTCACCATAGCCGCTGGCCCAGCTTGCGGCGGCAAAGCCCTCCACGGTGATCATCTCCAGATCGGTGGCCAGCAGGTAGTTGCAGGCGTGGGTTTCCTCCCAGCCGCTGTCGAGGAAGAACTCGGCCTGGAACCGCTTGCCCATCAGCCGCCCCTGCATGTCCACCATGCAGACCAGCACGGTATCGATCTCCCCCGCGCCGACTGCTGCCGTCAGTTCGTCCATCGTCAGATTGCCGGGCATGGCTGTCCCCTCTTGTCTCCGGGCCGGGAGTTCTTGACTTCCCCGGCTGCAGGAAAAGCATACTGCACCCGCGCCCGCAACGGGCGCCTGGGGAACGGGGAGATCGCAGAATGGCACTTCAGGCAATTCCGACCATGCTGGTGGGCAGCTATCCGCAGCCCGGATGGCTGGTGAACCGCGAGGTCCTGATGGGCAGTGCGCCGCCACGGGTCCGCATGAAGGACGTCTGGCTGCCACGGGCGGAGGAACTGGAGGAGGCGCAGGATGATGCCTGCCTGCTGGCGCTCCGGGATCAGGAGAAGGTCGGCATCGACATCGTCTCGGACGGGGAGTGCCGCCGGGAAAGCTACTTCAACCATTTCGCCAATGCGCTGGGCGGCATCGACATCGACAATCCCGGCGAGATGCCGGGGCGCACGGGCAAGCCGACCCTGGTGCCGCGGGTTGTCGGGCCGATCACCCGCAGCGGCGGGGTGCAGGTCCGCGACGTGGCCTTCATGCGCTGCAATACCGATCGCGCGGTCAAGGTGACGATCCCGGGCGCCTTCACCATGGCGCGCATGGCCAAGGACGAATACTACGGTGACCAGGGCAAGCTGATCAGCGCCTATGCCGCTGTCCTGAATGCGGAAATCCGGGAGATGAAGGCGGCGGGTGCCGACATCATCCAGATCGACGAGCCGCACATGCAGGCCCACCCGGAGGAGGCGCGGAAGTACGGCATCGATGCCATCAACCAGGCGCTGGACGGGGTCGAGGGCATGACCATTGTCCATGTCTGCTTCGGCTATGCCTATGTGGTGAAGGACAAGCCGTCGGGCTATTCCTTCCTGTCCGAACTGGATGCCTGCGATGCCAGCGCAATTTCCATTGAGGCGGCGCAGCCGAAGCTGGACCCGTCGATCATCGACCGCCTGCCGTCGAAGCAGATCGTCTATGGCGTCCTCGACCTGGGCACCAATGATGTGGAGACACCGGAACAGGTGGCCGACCGGCTGCGCGGGGCCGTGGCGCACGCGGGTGCGGACCGCGTCATCGCTGCGCCGGACTGTGGCATGAAGTACCTGCCGCGCGACGTGGCCTTCGGCAAGCTGTCGTCGCTGGCCGAGGGGGCTGCGATCATCCGGCGCGAGGTTGCGGGGGACTGACGACGGCATGACAAGCATCTACATCGACGCCGATGCCTGCCCGGTGAAGGACGAGATCCTGCGGGTTGCCAGTCGGCACGGTTTGCAGGTCTACATGGTCTCCAACGGCGGCATCCGCCCCAGCCCCGACCCGCTGGTGCAGACCGTGGTGGCGCCGGAGGGGCCGGACGCGGCCGACATGTGGATCGCGGATCGCATCGGGCCGGGCGACGTCTGCGTCACCGGCGACATTCCGCTGGCCGCACGCTGTCTGGAGCATGGAGGCGCCGCCATCCGCCACAATGGTGATCCCTTCACGCCGGACAACATCGGCCACCAACTGGCCATGCGCGACCTGATGGCCGACATGCGCGCCGCCAACCCGCTGGGCGCAGGCGGTGGCGGTCGACCGTTCAGCAAGGCCGACCGGTCGAACTTCCTCAACCGGCTGGAAACGATGGTGCAGGCGGCGAAGCGGGTCTGAGCGGAGAGGTTCATGCGCTGACCGTGCTGTGGGTCTGTTGGCGGGCCGTTCCTCCCCTCTCCCCCTCCCGGCCACCCACGGGAGTATCCTTGATGGGTGGCCGGGAGGGGGAGAGGGGAGGAACGGTCAGCACAAGGGTCCTGGCGGCAGCGCCCAGATGATGACAGCGCCGGGCCGATATGGCATTGGGTGGACCACCAGCGAAACCGGGAGAGCAGAACCATGAGCGATCTTTCCGTCTATCTGTCGGGCGAAATCCACACCGACTGGCGCGAGCGTATCGAGGCGGGTGCCGCCGCCGCCGGTCTGGAGATCGAATTCACCGCGCCGGTGACCGACCACGGGTCCAGCGACGATTGCGGCGTTGCCATCCTGGGGCAGGAGAACAGCGGCTTCTGGAAGGACCACAAGGGCGCGAAGATCAACGCCATCCGCACCCGCACCCTGATCGAGCGCGCGGACGTGGTCGTGGTCCGCTTCGGTGACAAGTACAAGCAGTGGAATGCCGCCTTCGACGCGGGTTATGCGGCGGCGATGAACACGCCGCTGATCGTGCAGCATGACCCCTCCCTGACGCACCCGCTGAAGGAAGTCGACGCCGCCGCCCTGGCCGTGGCCGAGACACCGGAGCAGGTGGTCGAGATCCTGGCCTATGTCATCAAGGGCGAACTGAAGCAGCTCTCCGCCTGAGCGGATTGCGCGCTGCCTGTTCCTTCCCTCTCCCCTTCCCGGCCACCCACGCAAGTATCCTGAAATGGGTGGCCGGGAAGGGGAGAGGGAAGGAACAGGCGGCAAACAACAGAAAGGTCAAGCGTGCGCTATGTGAGCACCCGGGGTATTGCCCCGGTCCTGGAATTCGATGATGTGCTGCTGACCGGCCTGGCGCGGGATGGTGGCCTGTATGTACCGGAGTCCCTGCCGCAGCTTGATCTGGCCGGGTTGCAGGGGCTGTCCTATGCCGACCTTGCCGCACGGGTGCTGGGACCGCTGACCGGTGACAGTATCGGGCAGGATGAATTCCGGCAGATGATGACGGATACCTATGCTGCCTTCGACCACACCGCCGTTGCGCCGCTGAAGCAGATCGGCGCCAACGACTGGGTGATGGAGCTGTTTCACGGCCCGACCCTGGCGTTCAAGGACTTCGCATTGCAGGCGCTGGGGCGGTTCTTCGACCGGGTGCTGTCGGATCGCGGCGAACGGGTGACGATCCTGGGGGCCACGTCCGGCGATACCGGGTCGGCGGCGATCGAAGGCTGCCGGGGGCGTGAGGCGGTGGATATCTTCATCCTGTACCCGCTGGGCCGGGTCTCCGATGTGCAGCGCCGCCAGATGACGACGGTGGAGGATGCCAATGTCCACGCCATCGCCATCGAGGGTGATTTCGATGACTGCCAGGCGCTGGTCAAGGCGGCCTTCAACGATTTGCGGTTCCGCGACCGGATGCGCCTGTCTGCCGTGAACTCGATCAACTGGGCGCGGGTCGCGGCGCAGGTGGTCTATTACGTCCATGCCGGGATCGCGCTGGGCGGACGGCCGCTTGCCTTCTCCGTGCCGTCCGGGAACTTCGGCAACATCTTTGCGGGCGAGATCGCGCGCCGCATGGGCCTGCCGGTGGATACGCTGCTGATCGCCACAAATGTCAATGACATCCTGACCCGGTTCTTCGATACCGGCGAGTATCGCACCCAGGGCGTCAGCGCGACCATGAGCCCGTCGATGGACATTCAGGTTTCATCGAACTTCGAGCGGCTGCTGTTCGACATGGTGGACCGTGACGGCCCCCGTGTTCAGGGGCTGATGGACAATCTGAAACAGTCGGGTGGTTTCACCGCCCCCGCCGCAGCCTTCCAGGCGGCGCAGAAGGTCTTCACCGCCCGGCGGGTGGACGAGGATGAAACACTGGAAGAGATGCGCCGGGTCTGGCGCGAAACGGGCGAGATTCTGGATCCGCACAGTGCCATCGGCACTGCCGCCGCCCGGCGCGCGCGGGCGGAGGGACGGATTGCCGACGCGGTGCCGACCGTCAGCCTGGCCACTGCTCATCCGGCCAAGTTCCCGGACGCGGTTCAGCGGGCCATCGGCATTCATCCGGCACTGCCTGAGCGGCTTGCCGACCTGCACGAACGAAAGGAGCGCAGCATCACCCTGCCCAATGATCTCGGCGCGATACAGCGCCACTTGGAATCCCATGCCCGCATCGCAGGCGGAGGGGCGAATTGAGCGCGGGCGTGCTGCACACCCTGCCCAGCGGACTGCGTGTCGCCGTCGCCCCGATGCCTGGTGTCGAGACCGTCTCCGTCGGGGTCTGGGTTGATGTCGGCGGACGCCATGAACGCGTCCATGAGAACGGTCTGGCGCACATGCTGGAGCACATGGCCTTCAAGGGTACCGCGCGCCGCTCCGCCCTGCGCATCGCGGAGGAGATCGAGGATGTGGGCGGCTATCTGAACGCCTACACCAGTCGCGAACAGACCGCCTATTACGCCCGCGTCATGCGCGACGACACCGATCTGGCCATCGAACTGATCGCCGACATCCTGTTGCAGTCGACCTTCCCGGAGGATGAGCTGGCACGGGAGCGGGAGGTGGTGCGCCAGGAGATCGCGCAGGTCAATGACACGCCCGACGACCTGATCTTCGACCATCTGCAGGCAGCCGCCTATCCGGACCAGCCCGTCGGGCGATCGATCCTGGGCCTGCCGGAGCGGGTCTCGACCTTTGCCCGCAGCGACCTGCAGGGATTTCTGGGACGCGGTTACGGGGCGGAGCGCATGGTGGTTGCCGCCGCCGGTGCGGTCGATCCGGACGCGTTCCTGAAAGCCATCGAGAAGCTGTTTGCCGATGTCGGCACCGTTACCGATGACACGCCGGAACCGGCGGTCTGGCAGGGCGGGTCCATCATCGACCGGCGGACGCTGGAACAGACCCATCTGGCACTGGGCTTCGACGGGGTGACGATCCACGATCCGGACTTCATCGCCGCGCAGGTGGTGTCGAACGTGCTGGGTGGGGGCATGTCCTCGCGTCTGTTTCAGGAAGTGCGGGAGAAGCGCGGCCTGGCCTATTCCGTGTTCAGTTTCGCCGGGGCCATGGCCGATGGCGGCATGGTCGGCGTCTATGCCGCCGCCTCACCCGACAGTGTCGCGGAACTGGGGCCGGTGCTGGCCGGAGAGATCCGCAGGCTGGTGGAAGACACCAACGAGGTGGAGACCGCCCGCGCCCGCGCGCAGATGAAGGCGGGGCTGGTGATGTCGCTGGAAAGCTCCTCCGCCCGGCTGGAGCAGATTGCACGCCAGGTGCTGGTACATGGCCGGCCGCTGGAAACCGCTGACCTGCTGACGCGGGTGGACGAGGTGGATGTCGCCGCCTGCCGCCGGGTGGCAGAGACGCTGTTCAACAGCGGCAAGCCCATGGCCATCGCAGCAGTGGGCGACACGGAACAGCTTGCGTCACCGGAGGCCTTCGCCGCACACTTCGTGTAATGGAAGTTCAGGGCTTCTGCACCGGCCCGCTCCCCCACCCGACCACCCACGCGCGTATCCCGATGGGTGGTCGGGTGGGGGAGTGGGCCGGTGCAGACCACCTCGGCAAAGGACCGACCGGAGGGCTCATGTTCGCGAACATGGTCACAGAAGATGCCCGACCGCTGTTGCGCGGTCGCCGGATCTATCTGCGCCCGCCGCTGGCGCATGACTGGCGGGCGTGGGCGGAGTTGCGCGCGGGCAGCCGCGCATTCCTGGAGCCGTGGGAACCGACCTGGCCGGCCGACGCCCTGTCGCGCTTTTCCTATCGCCGCCGCCTGCGCCTCTATCAGCGCGATGCCCGCGCCGACATGGCCTATTCCTTCCTGGTCTTCCGCAATGGCGATGATGCGCTGCTGGGGGGGATCACCCTGTCGAACGTGCGCCGTGGCGTGACCCAGGCGGCCTCCGCCGGGTACTGGATGGGCCTGCCCCATGCCCGACAGGGCTACATGGCCGCCGCGATCACGCTGGTCTGCGACTGGTCGTTCGGGGAGCTGGGTCTGCACCGGGTGGAGGCAGCCTGCCTGCCGGAGAACCTCCCCTCCGCCACCCTGCTGCGCAAATGCGGCTTCACGGAAGAAGGCTATGCGCGCAAGTATCTCCGCATCGCCGGATACTGGCGCGACCACCTGTTGTTCGCCGTGCTGGAGGCCGATGCAAGGCCACGCTTCGACTGAAGTGTGACGGCCCTCAACCATTAGTTACTTTACCGATTAGATTTTCCGCTAGACGCTTGCGTGGCAGGAGCGCGCGCCGCGTATCGTTCCGGCTGCGTCAATGTTGAAGAGTCAGGAATGCAAAGAATTCATGTTTCAGTTTCCTTTTTCGGTCGAAATGAGAAAGATGAATGTGATCCGAGATGCAAACGTCAATGTCAGAGACTCAGCATTTTCTCGATGAACTGAAGAGAATTGATGCCCTGCGCGGCACCGGATTGGTGCTTGCGCCAGCGGATATTGACCTTGATCTGATCCTGTCGACTCTGGTTGCGACGCTCGACTTTCCCATCGGTTTCATCGCCCTGGTCGATGACGAGGCGCTGCACTTCACATCCAGGATCGGGTTTGATCTCACTGAAACACCGCGCGCTGCCTCCTTCTGCACCCACACGATCCGGAGTGACGGGCCGCTGGTGGTGGAGAACGCCCTGCTGGATGACCGGTACAGCAGCCTCCCGCTGGTCACCGGTGCGCCGTACCTCGTGGCCTATGCCGGTGTTCCGATCCACACGCGCAGCGGATATCGCATTGCCACATTGTGTGTCGCCGACACGCAGCAGCGGCATGTCAGCGAAGTTCAGACGGCCACCCTGTGCCGGTTCGCCCGTCTGGTGGAACGCCTGGTCGCAGGTATCGAACAGTCCGGAAAATCAACCGGAGACCAGCATCTGATCCGACGCATGCGGTCGGAACAGGCGTGCCTGCAGCTTCAGGTGGAGCGCATCGAGGAGAGCGCTGCAGTCGGAATTTGGGAACTGGACCTGGTGACCCGTAAGGCTACCTGGAGCAGGGGGGTCTCGGATCTGCACGGGCTTGATCATCTGGCCGAGCAGGAACCCGAAAGCGCCCTGTCGCTCTATTCTGCTGCGGAGCGTGAGCGGATCTCCACCAACCTCGGTATCGCCGAGGAACTGGGGTATCCCTTCGATTTCGTGACGACCTTTGTTGACGCCAACGATATCCCGCACCGGATCAGGGTATGTGGTGAAAGGGTTGTGCCTGAGACAGGCAACCTGCGGCTGGCCGGTATTGTCCAGGACGTCACGGACCTGTACGAGGCCCGCAGTCGCCTGGGTGAAGCTGTGGAGAATGACCCGGTCACCCAGGTCCGCAACAGCCAGGCCTTCGAAAAGTCGCTGGCTGACTGGACCGGTGACAATGGCCCGGCCAAGTTTGCCCTGGTCACCATCGGCGTGCCGGAAACCATGGCCGTGCGGCAGTCGTTCGGCATGCTTCTGACCGACATGATGCTGCGGGAAGTGGCCGATGTGCTCTGGTCCCAGCTGAAGGACGGTGAGGTCCTGGCGCGGATCTCGCCGGAGGCATTCGCCTTCCTGACACATGTTGCGCTCGATCCCGGGGAGCTCACCAACAGGGTCGGCAATGTCCTGAAGCTGCTGAACAGGAACGTCACGGTCCTGCGCAATCGGATCGATATCGAACCACAGGGGTCCGTGGCGATGTTTCCTGCGGATGGTGCAACACCGCTCGATCTGCTGCTCGCCGCCGATCTGGCCTTCCGCGCCGCAGGCGACACGGCGGATTGCGCCATAGCGTTCTTCGACCAGTCGATGCTGGACCGGTTCGCGGTGCGCGAGAATGCCTCCCATCTGCTGCGAAGTGCGATCGCCGAGGAGCGGGTTCTGCCCTTCTATCAGCCCATCGTGCGCCTTTCCGACGGGGTCGTGACCTCATTCGAGGCGCTCGCGAGGCTGAACTTGCCGGATGGTTCCGTGCTTGGCCCCGCCGGGTTCTGGTCCGCCCTGCTGCACCCGCACATTGCGCGGGAGTTGGGTTTCATCATGTGCGATGCGGTCCTCGCACAGCTGGCTGCGTGGCAGGAGGCGGGGCTGGACCTTCCGACTGTGTCGCTCAATGCCACTGCGTCGGACCTGTCGGAGGGGGGCATGTGCACCAACCTGCTGCAGGCGCTGGAATCGCGAAACATTTCTCCGGCCTACCTGAAGATCGAGGTGACAGAGAATGTGCTGCTCGGGGAGAGGGACGGCTGCATAGGCCAGGAAATATCAGCCTTGCGGGCGCAGGGTATCAGCGTTTCGCTGGATGACTTCGGCACGGGCCATGCCTCGCTGACGAACCTGCTCTCGCTGCCGGTTGATGAGGTGAAGGTGGATCAGAGCTTCGTCAATGGCCTTGCCGACGATGCCGACAGCCGCGCGATTACCAGCTCGATCCTGGACCTGGCGACGAAAATGCAGATCAGTACGGTCTCGGAAGGCATCGAGACTGCGGAACAACTTGCCTTCGTGCGCGACAATGGATCAACGCATGGTCAAGGCTTCCTGCTGGGTCATCCCATGCCTGCAGAAGAGGCGACCGCGCTGGTCGGAATCGGCATGATTGATATCGAGAGCCTGATGACGACGCGGGGGAGCATCCTGACCCACCCTAATGGCTTGCCCACTCAATGAGTGCAAGGTTGAGATTTTCATGCACCTGCAAGTTACACGCGTGCGTGTATTCGAAGATCAAATGTGCTTAACATGTAGCATGTGGATACCTAGGTCATGGGTGGCGGCTCCCTGCCGCGCCCCGTGTTGACTGGAGTTCAGTTGGAAGCGCGTCTTGCCAGAAACGAGGATCGTCGGCTCGCAGCCCTGCATGGACTGGGTCTTCCGAACAATGACGCGGATGCGGACCTGGATTTCATCGTGGCGTGTCTCTGCCAGAAGCTCGGGTTTCCGGTGGGATTCGTCTCCCTGATCGACCGGGATGTGCAGTGGTTGAAATCCAGCCACGGTCTGACTGCCAGGCAGGTGCCCCGCAGCAATACCTTCTGTGACTACACGATTCGCGATGATGTTCCCCTGGTGGTGGAGAACGGGTCTCAGGATCCGCGGTTCGACACCGATCCGTTCGTCACCGGACCCCCACATCTGCGCGCCTATGCCGGCGCACCGATCCGCACAGTCGACGGTTACCGGATCGGTACGGTCTGCGTGGCTGATTTCGAGCCAAGGACGATCAGCGAGGCGGACACCGCAACCCTTTGCCGTTTTGCCAGCATTGTCGAACGGCTGATCACCCTTGGTGGCGCGTCATGCCGGTCGGCCACTCCCCGGATGTCGCCGGAGCCGTCATCCTCGCCGCGCGACTCGATGGCCGAGCACTACCAGAGGCTTGAAGAGACCCTCTCTGCCGGTCACTGGGAACTGGATCTGGCAAGGAGCACCTTCAAGCTGAGCCCGGGCGCCCTTGATCTGCACCGGTTGCCCGGGTCCCTGTCCCGAACCTTCCGGTCGGTCGCGGCGCGTTATCCGGTGAGTGAACGCAGACGCATTGCCGACGCGCTGCGTCTTGCCCGCGATGTCGGACGCCCCTTCGACATGAAGTCCTTCTTCATCGATGCGGTGGGATTGCCCCGTCAGGTCCGCGTGCGCGGGGAGAGAGTTTCCGGGGAGGAGGGGTCGGCGCGCATCGCGGGGGTGATCCATGATGTCTCGGGGGTGCACGAGACGGAGATCCGGCTGACCAGTGCCATCAATGCCGATCCGATCACGCGGGTGAGCAACAGCCAGGCATTCGAGCGGAATCTGGCAGACCGCATTGCAGGCGCGCCAGATGAGCCATTCGCCCTGATTTCCATCGGCATCCCGGATATCGTGACTGTTCGCCAGTCCCATGGGCTTTCACAGATGGACGCGATGCTGCGGGATGTGGCGACCGTGCTGCGTACCGATCTGCAGGACGGTGAAACGCTGGGACGGACGTCCTACGAGGCCTTTTCGATCATGACGGGAAAAGGTGTCTCGGTGGACAGCATCCAAGAGCGATGCCAACGGCTGCTGACCCGACTGAACGTCGAAGTTGCGGTACTGCAGCGGCGTCTGGACATCAATCCGGAGTGTTCCGTCGCGATCTATCCGAAGGATGGCGCCACGGTCGACAGGCTGCTTCGTTCGGCCGATCTGGCGCTGCGGGTGTCCTATGACGACCCGCATTCCGATGTGGTGTTCTTCGATCCGCTGATACGGGACCGCTTCAAGATCCGGGAGAATGCCACCGACTTCCTGCAGTCGGCGGTCGATGAGCACCGGATCCTGCCATTGTATCAGCCGATCATCCGACTCTCCGACGGACATGTCTCCGGGTTCGAGGCCCTGGTCAGGGTGAGACTGCCGGATGGCTCCCTGTCTGATCCGCCGCAGTTCTGGCCTGCCCTGATGGATGCGAGCATGTCACGCAAGGTCGGCTTCATCATGCGCGATGCGGTGATCAGTCAGATGCAGCTCTGGCGCGACATGTACGGGCTGACGCCATGCATCTCCCTGAACGCGGCCTGGTCGGATCTGTCGAATGGCGGCATGCACGCTGATCTGATCAAGATGCTGGCTGTCCGGAACCTTGCACCGGAGCAGTTGAAGATCGAGGTCACGGAGAACGTCATGCTTTCCGAACCCGCGACCAGTGTTGATGCCAACCTGAAGTCACTTCGCGCCCAGGGCGTGAGGATATCGCTCGACGATTTCGGAACCGGCTACGGTTCCCTCATCAGTCTGCTTTCCCTGCCGACTGATGAGGTCAAGATCGACCGGAACTTTGTCGGGACCGTGATGGAGCGGGCCGCAAGCCGTGCGATCACCGGTTCGATCATAGAACTCGCGACAAAGATGGGTATCACGACGGTCTCGGAAGGCATCGAGACTGCCGCGCAGCTTGCCTTCGTCCGGGAACGCGGCTCGACACACGGCCAGGGCTTTCTGCTTGGTCCGCCGATGCCTGATGACCAGGCCGCGGCGCTGCTGCGGAAGGGCCATGTCGATCTCGACGCCCATAGTGATCTTTCCCCTTCGGCCAAAGGCCTCTAGAACAGGCATCAGGACAGGACACACTCCGGGGGGAGATCGCCGCAGATGCCGGTGCTTAAATCCGAGATCAACACGCGCTCCGACGCGTTCAAGGCCAACACGGCCCATTGGCGCGACGAGATCGCGCGCCTGAAGGACCGGGTGGCGGAAATCAAGCAGGGCGGCGGGGAACGGTCCCGCAAGCGCCATCTGGAGCGGGGCAAGATGCTGCCGCGCGAACGCATCCGGGCGCTGGTCGATCCCGGCGCGCCGTTCCTGGAACTGAACCAGCTTGCCGCCTGGGGCCAGTATGACGGGGAGGTGCCGTCCGGTGGCATCATCACCGGCATCGGGCGGGTATCAGGCCGCGAATGCATCATCATCTGCAACGATGCCACGGTGAAGGGCGGCACCTATTACCGCGAAACCGTGAAGAAGCATCTCAGGGCGCAGGAAGTGGCGCTGGAAAACAACCTGCCCTGCATTTCCCTTGTCGACAGCGGCGGCGCGAACTTGCCGCAGTGGCCGGACGTGTTTCCGGACCGGGAGCATTTCGGTCGCATCTTCTACAATCAGGCCAATATGTCCGCCCGCGGCATCCCGCAGATCGCCGTTGTCATGGGCAGCTGCACCGCAGGTGGGGCCTATGTCCCCGCCATGTCCGATGACGCCATCATCGTGCGCCAGCAGGGGACGATCTTCCTGGGGGGTCCGCCGCTGGTGAAGGCGGCGACGGGGGAGGTGGTCTCGGCGGAGGATCTGGGGGGCGCGGACGTGCATTCCCGCACCTCCGGCGTGACCGATCACTACGCCATGAATGATGCCCACGCTCTGGCCATGGCGCGCAACATCGTCGCCAACCTGAACCGGGTGAAGCCGGTCACCCTGCAGACCCGCGCACCCGTCGCCCCGGCATTCGATCCGGAAGAGCTTTATGGCGTGCTGCCGCAGGACGTGCGTCAGCCCTATGACGTGCGCGAACTGATCGCGCGCATGGTCGACGGCTCCGAATTCGACGAGTTCAAGAAACTCTATGGCCCGACGCTGGTCTGCGGCTTCGCCCACATCATGGGCTATCCGGTGGGCATCGTGGCCAACAACGGCATCCTGTTCTCCGAATCCTCGAAGAAGGGTGCACATTTCATCGAACTCTGCAGCCAGCGCCATGTGCCGCTGCTGTTCCTGCAGAACATCTCCGGCTTCATGGTCGGGCGGAAGTATGAATCGGGCGGCATCGCCAAGGATGGGGCCAAGCTGGTCACCGCCGTCGCCACCACGAAGGTGCCGAAGTTCACCATGGTCGTCGGCGGGTCCTATGGTGCCGGCAACTACGGCATGTGTGGCCGCGCCTACAGCCCACGGTTCCTGTGGATGTGGCCGTCCGCCCGACTGGCCCTGATGGGATCTGAACAGGCCGCAGGCGTACTCGCCACCGTCACCCGCGCCAACTACGAACGGCGCGGGGAGGAATGGTCGGCGGAGGATGAGGCCGCCTTCAGGAAGCCGATCTTCGACCAGTTCGAGGAACAGTCGGACCCCTATTTCGCCACCTCTCATCTCTGGGACGACGGTCTGGTGGACCCGGTGGACAGCCGCATGACCATGGGTCTGGCCCTGTCCGCCGCAATCAACAAGCCGCTGGAGGATACTTCCTTCGGCGTGTTCCGGATGTAGGGGCAGCACCATGGCATTGTTCGACAAGATCCTGATCGCGAACCGGGGCGAGATCGCCTGCCGCGTCATCCGCACCGCCCGCCACATGGGTATCCGTACCGTTGCCGTGCATTCCGACGCCGACGCCAGTGCGATGCATGTCGCCATGGCCGATGAGGCCGTGCGCATCGGTGAATCCGAGGTGACGAAGAGCTATCTGCTGGCCGACCGGGTACTGGAGGCGGCGCAGCGCACCGGCGCGCAGGCGATCCATCCCGGCTATGGCTTCCTGTCGGAGAACGCGGCGTTTGCGGACGCGATTGCCGCTGCCGGGCTGACATTCATCGGCCCCAGCGCGGATTCCATCCGTCGCATGGGCCTGAAGGATGCAGCCAAGGCGATCATGGAAAAGGCCGGCGTGCCGGTCGTCCCCGGATACCATGGCGAAGGCCAGGACCCGGAAATGCTGGCGGCGGAGGCGGCGCGCATCGGCTATCCGGTGCTGATCAAGGCCGTGGCCGGTGGCGGCGGCAAGGGCATGCGTCAGGTCCACAAGGCAGAGGACTTCACCAAGGCCCTGGAAGGCGCGATGCGGGAGGGCAAGAATGCCTTCGGTGACGCGCGCGTGCTGATCGAGAAGTATCTGGTGAAACCGCGCCATATCGAGGTGCAGGTCTTCGGCGACACCCACGGCAATGCAGTGCACCTGTTCGAGCGTGACTGCTCCATCCAGCGCCGCCACCAGAAGGTGATCGAGGAAGCCCCCGCCCCCGACATGCCGCCGGAAATGCGCCAGGCCATGGGCGAGGCGGCGGTGGCTGCGGCCCGTGCCATCGACTATCACGGTGCCGGCACCATCGAGTTCATTGCCGATGTGTCGGAAGGACTGAGCCCCGACCGGTTCTATTTCATGGAAATGAACACCCGCCTGCAGGTGGAGCATCCGGTGACCGAACTGATTACCGGTCAGGACCTGGTCGAGTGGCAGATCCGTGTCGCGGCTGGGGAACCCCTGCCGCTGGCGCAGGATGATCTGGCCATCAACGGGCACGCGCTGGAGGCACGGCTCTATGCGGAGAATCCGAACCGCATGTTCCTGCCCGCGACCGGCAAGCTGACCCGGCTGCGGTTCCCGGACAGGGATACCGGGACGGGCGGCAACGGGCTGCGTGTCGATACCGGTGTGCGCGAAGGCGACAGCGTCACCCCGTTCTATGACCCGATGATCGCCAAGCTGATCGTGCACGGGAAAGACCGGTCGGAGGCGATCCGCCGCATGGCCGGATTGCTGGAGCGGACGCGGGTTGCCGGGCTGGTGACCAATGTCTTCTTCCTGAAGCATCTCGTCACCCATGCGGCTTTCGACGCGGCCGACCTGGATACGGGCTTCATCGAGCGGTTCAGTGACGAGCTGCTGCCACCTGTTGCGCCGGTTGACGACACGGTGCTGGCACTGGCCACCCTGTCCGTGATCGCCGAACGCCGGAAGACGGCGACCCGTGCCCATGCCAATGATCCCTTCAGCCCCTGGAATTCGGTCGACGGCTGGCGCCTGAACGATGACGGGCGGGAGGTGATGACCTACGCGGGCAACGACGCCCCGACGGAGGTCACCGTCCACTACCGGCGCGGTGGCGGCATGGTGCTGGACCTGCCCAACGGTTCGGTGATGGCAGATGGCGCGCTGGATGAAACCGGAGAACTGCTGGCGCGGCTCGACGGCCATCGGATCAGTGCGCTGGTCGCACGCGACGGCAATGTCCTGACCGTGCTGCGCGAGACCGGGCAGTGGAAGCTGGAACTGATCGACCCGATCGATGCGGATCTGGAGGATGCGCAGGCCGGGGGAGCCATTACGGCCCCTCTGCCCGGCAAGCTGATCCGCATCATGGCGGTGGAGGGGCAGAAGGTCCGCAAGGGCGATGCCCTGCTGATCCTGGAAGCCATGAAGATGGAACACACCATCACCGCCCCCCACCCAGGCACCATCGGCCCCGTCAGCTTCGCCGAAGGCGATCAGGTGGAAGAAGGCACCGTCCTGCTGGCCATCGAGACGGACGAATAGCCGCGGCACGAAGGGCGGCACGATTAGCAAAACCATTGGAGCTCCAATTCTCCGTTTCTTGAGATAATGAGTGAAAAAGAAAAAACACCCCATCGAATTTGATCGGTAGGGTGTTTTTTGTGACACAATCTATCGTTATTGATTATTTGTCTATTCAATGATTTTCGATAAAAAATATCAGATAACCTGTAGATTATTTGAGAATTGATGCAATAATACTATGACGGTCTCCTTTCTCAATAGGTGAAGGCGCAAGAGCTTCGTCCCATGTTCGGTCTTTGGAATGTCATACCTGATGTAGAAGTCTTGCTCGCAATGGAGCCGGAAGAACTCGCAGGTCACATGCTGGCTCTGATGCTGGAACCTCAGAACCGCAAGGCCACTTTCTCGGCCCACAATTGCGAAGATTCAATCATGAGCGATCGCGGAGGAAATAGCTATCCAAGGGATCGTCGAGAGGCGACCGCATGCGCGGTAGTTGAGGCGTTTGTATGGCTCGAGGGGCAAGCCTTGCTTGTGCCACCACTCAATACACCGGTGGGCTATAGCCGTGTGCCGAGCCGGAGCGCCCATAGATTTGCGGATCATGCCACATTCAAGAATGATCGCATGGCTCGCCGTCTGAACCGTGATCTTCTGCACCCAACGATAGCGGATGATGTTTGGCTGTCGTTTCTGCGCGGACAGTATGCGCAGGCAGTCTTTACGGCCTTGCGTGCGGTTGAGATTGCGGTCCGTGATGCATGCCATTTCGCAAGATCGGATCGTGGTCAACCGATGATGCGTAAGGCCTTCCATAAGGATACCGGGCCGCTCAGTGATCCCAATCAGGAGGACTCTGAGCGTGAGGCATTGATGCATCTTTTCGCTGGTACGATTGGTTCTTACAAGAACCTACACTCGCACCATGCGGTATCGATGGACGACCCTATCGAGGCGATGGAGATCGTGTTCTTGGCGAGCCACTTGCTTCGAATCGTGGATGCGCGAGACCCAAGGACTTCGGGAGAGGGCATATGAAACGCGACATGGACCTGATCAGGGCGATCTTACTGGATATAGAAGAACAAGTTGCTCCTGAAATGAGTGACCTGCTGCCAGATTTGGTGTCGGATGAAGGCCGTAACAAACTGGCTGATCATCTGCGATTGCTCATCGATGATGCTGGGTTAGTGACAGGTATCAATGCAAGCTCGGCATCAGGCATGAACTGGCTAGATCTAAGGCTGACTTGGACGGGACATGAGTTTCTAGACACCATTCGCGATCCGGAAATCTGGAAAATGACCAAACAGGGCGCGTTGGCGGCTGGCGGATTCTCGCTCGACCTTTTAGCGGCTCTGGCAAAGGGGTTTCTGAAGAAGCAGATTGAGGCTAAGACTGGAATCGAGCTCTGACCGACCATCATCGCACCTCAAGGCCCTTTCCCCTGTCGAGATAAATCTGATCGGTCCAGTGCTCATTGCTGACGCGGGTGCCGGTGAGGCTACCCAAGTTGGCAGATGAACTCCTGCTCCCCTACGCCCCCAGCGCGCCGTTCAGGCTGGCGTGGTAGTGGGTCAGGGCGGGTTCGTTCAGGCCGTAGATCAGGGTTTCGTGGGCGCGGGCGCTGTGGCCGGACTGGATGGCCTCGCTGAGGGGGAAGTCTTCGCCATCAACGGTGCGGATCGCCAGGTCGATGTTCTTTTCGTAGTACTTCCGGGCCTTTTCGGTTTCCACGGCTTCCGGCGTGAAGACGGATACCTCCACCTTGCAGCGGTCGATGGCGTCACCACTGGGATAACTGCGCCACATTTCGATGTGACCGGCCTGCACCACCATCGTCACGTTGGGGAAGAAGGTGTAGATGATCGCCGTCTCCGGGATCAGACGCCAGTCATCCTCGGGCCTGTCGCGCAGTTCCATGATGCGCCTGCGCGGCAGGGTCAGGCGGGAATGCGGGCCGAACGAATCGAAGACCATCAGGTTGGAGAAGAAGATCGGGCCGACCGAGTCCCTGTGCAGGTACTGCAGGTGATAGCCCTCCATGAAGGTCTCGGGACAGAGCTTCCAGTTCATCTGCCGCTCGATGGTCAGGCTGCGGTAGTGATGGAAACGGTCGAAGCCATAGGCGGCCATGTCACGTTCCAGCCCTGCCAGGTGCTGGTCCACGTCGATCGGATCGCCGCCGCCGGGACGGATGAAGATCAGGCCGTGTTTCTCCGCTGACGGAATCTCGCTCAGGCCATGCGCCGACTTGCACATGCCATCGAAGCTGCGCCCGTCGGGGATCGTCTGCAGTGCGCCGTCCAGGCCGTAGGTCCAGGCGTGATAGGGGCAGACGAAGCGCCGGGCATTGCCGGACCCCTGCGCCACCGGTGCGGCGCGGTGGCTGCAGACGTTGTGGAAGGCGCGCACGGCACCTTCCCGGTCGCGGGTAATCAGGATGGAGCGTCCGTCTATCTCCTCGACGAAATAGTCACCGGTCTTCGCCACCCGTCCGCTGAAACCCACCAGCAGCGGGGTATCGCGGAAAAGCGTGTGGCGTTCCCGGCCCAGCCGGTCCGCGGAGGTATAGCTGGTGACGGGATTGGCCCCCAGCCGGTCGGCATAGCTGGTTGTTCCGGCATCGATATGCCCGAACAGGCGATGAATCATCGCAACCTGATCTTCATGATGCATGGTAATTCACTCAGACGTTTGCATCGAGGCCGAGATGGGCTCGGATGCGGCTGTGGTAATGGCTCATCGCCGGTTCGTTGCGCCCATAGACGACATGCTCCGGCGCGCCGTTCTCGGCGTTCTGCTGGATGATCCGGCCCAGCTCGAAATCCTCCGCCTCGACCGTGTCGATGGCCAGCTGCATGTTCTTCTGCCAGAAGTTCCGGGCCTTCTCCGATGTCGGCTTCTCGGGCACGTAGGCGGAAAGCTCGATCACCGACCAGCCGGGTCCCCGCTTGTCAGGCCAGACCCGCCAGAGTTCGATGTTGGCCGCACCCTGGACCACACCGATCATCGTCGGGAACAGGCTATAGACAATGGCGGCATGGGGGATCAGATCCCGCTCATCCTCCGGCATGTCGTTCAATGAATCGAGCGTGTTGCGCGCCGCGACCATGCAGTGATGGTCGCCGAAGGCATCGAAGGTGGCACGGTTGGTCTGCACATAGGGGGCGATGGTGTTCTTGTGCAGGACGCCGATGTGATAGCCTTCCAGGAAGGTGTCGATCACCAGCTTCCAGTTCATCGGTTTTACCATCTGGTAGCTGCCGAAGAAGTGATAGCTGCCGAAGTTCCACTCCGCGAATTCCTCCGAGAGCGGGCCCATGGGGTCTTCGGGCATCGGTGTGGTGCGGTCCAGTGGACCGATCCAGATCATGCCGTCCTTCTCCAGCGCCGGGATCTCGGCCAGACCCAGTTCGGACTTGTCCACACCGTCGAAGCTGCGGGCGTCGGGAATGCCCTTCAGGCTGCCGTCCAGATTGTAGGTCCAGGCATGGTAGGGACAGGCGAACATCTTCGCCTTGCCGCAGCCCTCCGCCACCGGCGCGCCGCGGTGACGGCAGACGTTCAGGAAGGCGTGCACGACACCGTCGCTGTCCCGTGTGATCAGCAGCGGATTGCCGTCGATATTGTCGGTCACATAGTCGCCGGGTTCGGCCAGACGACCGCTCAGACCGAAGGGCAGGGGGCGCTGGCGGAAGAATATCTCCCGCTCCCGCTCGGCCCGGACCGGATCGGTATAGGCACTCAGCTCATTGCGCCAGGGTTCCGGCGCATAGGCGGTGCTGCCCTCTTCCTGATGTTTCAGAAGACGCCTGATCAGTTCCAGCTGCCTGTCGCGCCGCATGTTGACCTCCCCCGAGCCTCGACGGACGGTCCCATCGGGGATCATCCAATTGATAAGCTAGCGTACTAAATCGGGAGATGAGCGTCAACCGCGCAGCAGCCAGACCATGCCGACACCAAAGGTCGCCGCCACCAGGCCAATCATGCGAATGCGTTCAGTGGGTTGTGACAGGACCAGGGCGAGGGACCGGCGCATGGCGTCGGGAAAGAGGGCGTAGAGCGCACCCTCGATCACCGCCACCAGCGCCAGTGCAATCAGGAAATCCTGCATGGCCATTCAGGGCCGACGGAACTGTTCAGCGCCCGGCGCCACCCTGGACACTGCCGATGTCGCCGAAGAACTTGAAGAAGTCCGACTTCGGGTTCAGCACCATCGTCGTGTCACTGCCTTGCAGCGCGGCCCGGTAGGCCTGCAGCGACCGGTAGAAGGAGTAGAACTCCGGATCCCGGTTGGCGACATTGTTGAAGATGGCGGCACGGGCGCCGTCACCCTCACCACGCAGGATCTCCGACTGCTTCTCCGCCTCGGCCAGCAGCACCGTGCGGTCACGTTCGGCACGGGCGGTGATGCGCCGCGCCTCCTCGTCACCCAGTGCCCGTTCCTCGCGCGCCTCACGCTGACGCTCGGTCTGCATGCGGTTGAAGATGGCGTTCTTGTTGGCTTCCGGCAGATCGGCGCGCTTGATGCGGACATCGACGATCTCGACACCGAAATCACCGGCCTTCTGGTTCATCTTGTCCGCGATCTTGGCCATCAATGTGGAACGTTCACCTGACAACAGGGTCACGAATTCCTCGGCACCCAGCACACCACGCATGCTCGAACTCAGGATAGGCTGCAGGCGCAGTCTGGCCTGTTCGGACGTTCGCACCGCCTGATAGAACTGCAGCGGATCAACGATCCTGAAACGGCTGAACGCATCCACGACCATCCGCTTCTGATCCTTGGTGATCAGTTCTTCCGGTTCGATATCCAGGGCCAGAATCCGCTTCTCGATGAAAACGACATCCTGCACAAACGGAGTCTTGAAGTGGATGCCTGGCTCAGTATCGATCCGCTGCGGCGCGCCGAATTCCAGTACGAGTGCCTGCTGCGTCTGCTTCACGGTATAGACTGAACTGAATAAGACGATGCCGACGATTGCGATCAGGACGGCAACGGCAATAAGACCCTTGCTCATTTGTTTGCCCCCTGGCTCTTGTTGCGGAGTTCATTGAGCGGCAGGTAGGGTACTACACCCTGACCGCCATCGCTGTCCTCGATGATGATCTTGTTCATGTCACGCATGACCTCTTCCATCGTCTCCAGGTAGAGACGGCGGCTGGTGACTTCCTTCGACGTGCGCCACTCGTTGACGATGGCGCTGTAGCGCGACGCCTCACCTTCGGCCTCGGCGATCTTCTGTTCCTTGTAGGCCTGGGCCTCTTCAAGAACCTTGGCCGCCTGACCACGGGCTTCCGGAATGATGGAATTGGCGAAACCCTGGGCTTCATTCACCTTTCGCGCCCGGTCAGCCTTGGCTGCCTGCACGTCGCGGAACGCGGCGATGACCTCCGCCGGCGGATCGACCGTCTGCAGCTTCACTTCGCTAATCAGAATGCCTGCGCCATATTCGTCGAGCGTCTGCTGGATTGAATCCTTAACAGTGTTTTCGATCTCCACCTTCTGCGCAGTCAGGACGTCCTGAATGGGGCGACGACCGATCACTTCCCGCATCACGCTCTCGGCAACAGCCTTCAGCGTCGACTCGGGCGCTTCGATATTGAAGAGATACATGCCCGCATCGCCGATGCGCCAGATGACCGTGAAATCAATATCGACGATATTCTCGTCGCCGGTCAGCATCAGGCTCTCGTCCTTCAGATCGCGACGGCGGTCTGTGCCGAGGCGCTGGAAGCCGATATCAAGCTGTTGCACCCGTGTCACTTCCGGCAGCAGTACTGTCTCGATGGGGGCCGGCAGGTGATAGTGCAGGCCATTGTCCGTGGTATCGACCCACTCGCCGAAGCGCAGGACAACACCCTGCTGCGAAGGGCTGACCGTGTAGAAGCCGCTGCCCAGCCAGATCACCATGGCTACCAGCAGCACGACGATGACGCCGAGACGACCGCCGCTGCCGCCACCGGGGGTGAACCGTTTCAGGCGGTCCTGCCCCTGCTTGATCAGATCCTCGATATTCGGTCCGGGGCCACCGGCCCCGCCGCCGCCGCCCTGGCCACCGCCGGACGGTCCCTGTCCCCAGGGGCCGCGATTTCCACCGCCGCCTTGCCATCCGCCGCCGCCGTTGCCGCTTCCGCCGCCTTGATTATTCCAGGGCATCTGCCGTCCCTTGCTTCTCGTGTCACAGGATCGAGGAAAACTGTCTGCGGCCCGCCCCTTTCGGGGGCACCGCAGGCGCGTTATATGACGTTGGCCCGGCGGGAGCAAACCCGACAGGACAACAGTGTTCACTGGTGCCATATCGGTGACAAGGCGGAGTTTTTCAACGATGGCGGATATTTCCGAGGCGCAGGTACGTCAGACACTGGCCGGAGTGGTCGATCCGGACCTCGGTCAGGACGTGGTTTCGGCAGGCATGATCAGCGGTCTGGTGGTGAAGGGCAGCAATGTCGGCTTCGCAGTCGAGGTCGATCCCGCGAAGGGCGCGGCCAAGGAACCGCTGCGCGCCGCCTGCGAGAACGCGGTGATGGCCCTGCCCGGTGTCACCTCTGTCACCGCCGTGCTGACCGCACACAATCCGCAGGGTGCGGGGCGCGGCGGTGCGCCGGCAGGTGGCCCGGCCCCGGGCGGCGCGAAGCCGCAGCAGGCGTCCGGCCCCAAGCCACCGCAGAAACAGGGCGTGCCCGGTGTGAAGTCCATCGTCGCGGTGGCCTCGGCGAAGGGCGGGGTCGGCAAGTCGACGACAGCCGTCAACCTGGCCGTGGCGCTGTCGAAGCAGGGCAAGAAGGTCGGCCTTCTGGACGCTGACATCTATGGCCCGTCCGTGCCGCGCCTGATGGGCCTGTCCGGCAAGCCGCATTCACCGGACGGAAAATCCATCGACCCGATGGGCAACCACGGCATCGTCTGCATGTCCATCGGCTTCCTGATCGAAGGCGACACGCCGATGATCTGGCGCGGTCCGATGGTGATGAGCGCGCTGGAACAGCTGCTGCGGGACGTGAACTGGGGGGAGCTGGACGTGCTGATCGTCGACATGCCCCCGGGCACCGGTGACGCGCAGCTGACCATGGCGCAGCGGGTGCCGCTGACCGGTGCCGTGGTGGTCTCCACACCGCAGGACATTGCCCTGATCGACGCGCGCAAGGGCCTGGCGATGTTCCGCAAGGTGGATGTGCCGGTGCTCGGCATCATCGAGAACATGAGCTATTTCCTGTGCCCGAGTTGCGGCGAGCGGTCGGAGATCTTCGGCCATGGCGGTGCGCGGGAAACGGCGGCGGAACTCGGTACCGACTTCCTCGGGGAGATCCCGCTGCACATGTCGATACGCGAGACCTCGGACGATGGTCTCCCGATCGTGTCGGTTGATCCCGACGGCCCGCACGCGATGATCTATCGCGGCATCGCCGACCGGGTGGCCGAGAAGATCGAGGAACAGCTTTCCGGCGGTCGGAAAGGCCCGCGCATCGTCATTCAGTAGCTGTCGAATCCCTCTGCCGGTGCAGCCATCGGCTTCCCGGCAGCCGAGACCTATCCGGCCATCGCCTCATGCTCCGCCAGCAGTTCGCGGAAATAGGCGATTGTCGGCACCAGCCCCTCGGCCAGCGGAATCGTCGGTTCCCAGTTCAGCAGGTTGCGTGCGCGGGTGATGTCGGGGCAGCGCTGCAGGGGATCGTCCGACGGCAGGGGTTCGCGCACGAGGCGCGAATCGCCGCCGATCTGCCCCAGCACCTTCTCCGCAAGCTCCAGGATCGAGAACTCGCCCGGGTTGCCGATGTTGATCGGTCCGGTGACGCTGTCGTCGGTTTCCATCAGGCTGATCAGCCCCCGCACCAGGTCATCGACGTAGCAGAACGACCGTGTCTGGCTACCGTCGCCATAGATGGTGATCGGCGTGCCGTTCAGGGCCTGCCAGATGAAATTCGACACCACACGCCCGTCCTTCGGGTGCATGCGTGGGCCATAGGTGTTGAATATCCGCGCCACCTTGATCGCCAGTCCGTTCTGGCGGTGGTAGTCGAAGAACAGGGTTTCCGCGCAGCGCTTGCCCTCGTCATAGCAGGACCGGACACCGACCGGATTGACATGGCCCCAGTAGTCTTCCGTCTGCGGATGCTGCTGCGGATCGCCATAGACCTCGCTGGTGGAGGCCTGCAAGATCCTGCAGCCCAGCCGCTTGGCCAGTCCGAGCATGTTGATCGCGCCATGGACCGAGGTCTTGGTCGTCTGCACCGGGTCGTGCTGGTAGTGAACCGGTGAGGCCGGGCAGGCGAGATTGTAGATCTCGTCGACCTCGACATAGAGCGGGAAGGTCACGTCGTGGCGCATGAATTCGAAGCGCGGATGATTGTGCAGATGCTCGATATTGCGCTTCGTGCCGGTGAACAGATTGTCGGCACACAGCACCTCGTGTCCCTGTTCGAGCAGGCGATCGCACAGATGCGAGCCGACAAATCCGGCGCCGCCGGTGACCAGAATGCGCTTGCGGCTGTCATAGAGCCTCATTGATCGGGTTCCCTGAGGGTTGTTGCAGACGGCACCGGTCGTCCCGGCCCGCTTCTGATGCCAGTTTCGGGCGCGCGCCACAATGGTACAGATTTTTCACGCTCCGCCGTGCTGCCTTCGCGTTTCATGTGTGCTAGGTCGTTCCATCGAATGATGCCGTGATCGAACAGCGGAACGATCTGCGGGAACCTTGCGTCGGAATCGGATCACAACGAGGACTGAGGAGCATCATGGCCAGGGCATCGCGAACAGCGACGGGGAAGGGCGTGCGGCAGGCGAAGCGTATCGTCCTGCCGCTGTTTCTGCTCGGGTTCGTGTTTCTGTTCGGCCTGTTTGCCGCCCGCGCGATACCGGCCCTGCCGGTGCTGACGGAGCCGGATATCTCCGATGTCCCCATGTCACACCTGTTCACGCGCGCGGATTTCCTGACGCACAGGGCCGGAATCGCCGTCGAGACCGGCAGCGAGGAGTGGCGGTTCATGTTGCGGATGCGCACGCTGCTTGATGCCGAGCGCGCTGCCAGGAAGTCACTCGCCCTGCGTCCTGTCGGCAGCGAGGCATGGAACGCCCGGGCCTACGCGGCACTGAAATCGGGGCGGGTGAGTGATGCCGAACGCTACACCCTGTACGCACTGGACGATGGACCGTTCAGCAGCCGCTTCGCTCCGACGCGCTTCAGTCTCGGTCTCAGGTTCTGGGACAGCCTGTCGGAGTCGGAGCAGCAACGCCACTACGCCCTGATCCGCAAGGCCGTCTACTACGAACCGGAAGTCTTTGTGGACGGCATCATACCCGTCGAGGAACTTGTGGCGCACGCACGCACGGCCATCGGGGACGACCGACGGCTGAATAATCATCTGACCCGCCGCCTCAAGAATATGGGCCTCACGCCGTCCGGCGCGAAGATGTGACTGCCGCGCTGGCGCGATACCCATCAATTGATGGGCCGACCTGTCACTCCAGAATGTAGCCGTCGATCAGATCCCGCGCCGTGTGCCTGGCGCTGCGGTCCTTTGCCGGTCCATACCCCGCGCCGCCGCCGGTTCTGACCACCAGCAGGTCCCCGCGCAGCAGCGGCATGCTGGTCTTGGACGGCAGTTCGACCTTCTCGCCAGCACGCTCGATCCAGACTTCCGCCTTGCCGCCGGGCGCGCCGCCGAACAGGCCCTCCGGCGCGATGTCGAAGCGGTCGCCGTAGGCGGCGAAGGTCACGTCGTCGGCGGTGATCTCGTAGATGCGCTGGAATCCCAGGCCGCCGCGATGGCGCCCCTCCCCACCTGATCCGGCGACCAGGCTGTAGTCGCGGACCCGGAAGAAGGGATAGGCCATGTCCTGCGCCTCGATCGGGATGTTGCCGCAGTTCGAGAGCGGGCTGTCCACCGCGTTGCAGCCATCATTGGCCGGTCCGGCGCCATAGCCGCCGCCGAAGATCTCTAGGTAGATGTTGTAGCCCTTCGGTCCCAGATGGCTGAGGCAGCAGGCATAGGTGGTGTCATAGCCACTGGCGATGACCCGGTCCGGCACCGCCTGGGCCAGCGCCTTCATCACCGCGTTGAAGACGCGATAGGTGGGCAGCAGTCTGGCCCGCACCGGTGCCGGATAGATCGGGTTCAGGATCGATCCGTGCGGGGCGGTGATCGTGACCGCGCGGGCGCAGCCGGAATTGAAGGGCAGGTCGGCGGAGGTCAGGGCCGACTTGATCACCGACAGGGCCGCGCCGACGGTGGAGGCGAAGGGGCTGTTGATGTTGGTCTTCACCTGCGGGCTGCTGCCGTCGAAATCCACGGCAATGTCGGAACCCCTGACGGTCACGGTGGCCGCGATGCGCAGCGGCCCGCTGCCGTGGCCGTCGTCGTCCAGGAAGTCCTCGCCGTGGTAGGTGCCGTCGGGCACGGCTTCCAGCGCCGCGCGCATCCGCCGCTCGGCATAGTCCAGCATGCCGGTCATGGCGCTCTCCACCCGGTCGGTGCCATGCCTGGCGCAGAGGTCGCGCACCCGTTCGATGCCGATCTGGTTGGCGGCGAACTGGGCCTCGAAATCGCCAATGGTGTGGTCCGGCATGCGGATGTTGGCCCGCACCATGCGCTGCAGTGCGCCGTCGTTGCGCCAGTCGCGGTCCAGGTTCCAGCGGGAGGGCGGGAAGATGATGCCTTCCTGATGCACGTCGGTGGCGTTGGGGTTCAGCCCCGGTGCGCCGCCGCCCAGGTCGATGTGGTGGGCCACGGTGGCCGAGAACCCGATCAGCTTTCCCGCGATGAAGATCGGGGAGAACAGGAACACGTCGGGCAGGTGCTGGCCGCCGTTGTAGGGGTCGTTGGTGATGTAGAAGTCACCTTCCTGCAGCGTCTCCGGCGGCGTGATCTTCGCGCAGGGGCCAAAGGTGTGGGCGATGGAGCCAAGCTGCAGCGGAATCAGCTCCGACTGCGCCACGACATTGCCCCTGGCATCCAGGATCGCCGAGGAGCAGTCCTCCGCCTCCCGCACGATGGTGGAATGGGCGGAGCGGATCAGCTTCACCCCCATTTCGTGGGCGGCGGCAATCAGGGCCTGGGTAATGATGGCCTGATCGACCGCCGAGACAGTGTTGAGCGCCGTATCAGGCATCCGTCGTCTCCTCTTCCAGCCGCAGGATCAGATTATGTGCGGAATCCACTGCGCCGCGCCAGCCGTCGGCCACCAGAATCGTGGATGTGCCATCTTCCACCAGCGCGGGACCGGTGATCCCGACACCCTCCCCCGGTCGGGTGGTGCAGGGGGCGTCGGCGTGTTGCTGGTCCCGCTCAAAGAACGCGGTCCGGTCGGCGATACGGGTTGCCGCGGCATCGCCTGACAGGTCTGGCTGGGCCCCTGGCGAAACAGCGGCCCCGGCCCGGAAGGCCACGATCTCGATGGCCGAGCCGCCGGCCTTGTCGAATTCGAAGACGCGGTGGTGCGCCGCCTCGAACAGGGCGCGGATGGTGTCCGTATCCAGTTCGTCGGGTCCGCGATCGCCCAGATCGACAGGAATCTCGAAGGCCTGCCCGACATAGCGCATGTCCAGGCTGCGCTTCAGCCCGACCTCGCCTTCAAGGCCCAGGTCGCGCAGATGCGCCGCTGCCGCCGCACCGACCTCGGCGATCACGCCGCCGATCTCGGCTTCATTCGCGGCCTCCAGCCGGACCTGATGGGTGCGGCTCTCGAAGTGCACGAAGTCGGAGGCGAGCAGGCCATAGGCCGACAGCACGCCTGCTGCGGGGGGGACCAGCACGGTATGGATGCCCAGATCCTCCGCCACCCGGCAGGCCAGCATGGGACCGGCACCGCCGAAGGGCAGCAGGGCGAAATCGCGCGGATCGTGGCCGCGTTCGGTGGAGATGCGCTGGATCGCGCGGACGATGTTCGCCTCCGCCACCCGGATTGCCGCATCCGCTGCTTCCACCGCCGACAGGCCGAGCTGGGTGGCGATGGGGGCGATCACGGCCTCCGCCGCAGCCCGGTCGAGCTGCATGGTGCCGCCCAGAAAGGTCTCGGCGCGGATGGTGCCGCGGATCAGGTGACAATCCGTGATCGTCGGACGCTGGCCGTCGCGACCGTAGCAGGCGGGTCCCGGATCAGCGCCCGCCGACTCCGGCCCGACCCGCAGCAGACCGCCATCGTCGATCCAGACGATGGAGCCGCCGCCTGCGCCCACCGTGGCGATATCGATGACCGGCGTCTTCACGGGCAGGCCGTCGATCTCCGTCGCCGCCGCCAGATCGGGCTGGCCGTCCCTGACCAGGCAGACATCGGTGGAGGTGCCGCCCATGTCGAAGGTGATGATGTTGCCGAACCCGGACCGCAGTGCCTGGCGGGTGGCACCGACAACGCCCGCCGCCGGTCCCGAGAACAGGGCCGTGATGGCGGAGCGGGCCATGCCTGCGGCAGGCAGGCGTCCGCCGTTGGACTGCATGACGGAGAACCGGCCCCGGTGGCCGCGCGCGCTCAGGGCTTCCCCGAAGCGACCGAGATAGGCATCGATCACCGGCTGCACATAGGCGGCGAGCGCGGTGGTCGACGCGCGCTCGTACTCCCGGAACTCGCGGCAGACATCGGAGGAGATCGTGACCTTCTGGTTCTGGAACCGCTTGCGCACGGCATCGGCCACGGCCTGCTCGTGCAACGGCTCGACATAGGCGTTCAGCAGGCAGATCGCGACGGCCCCATAGGGGTCGCCATCGGCTTCAGCGGTTTCGAGGCGCTCCGCGATCCGGGACATGGTGACGTCCAGGTCCAGCGCGTCGACGACCGCGCCCGATGCGTCGATCCGTTCCGGAGCCTCGATCACGTCGCGGCGCTGCACCACCGGTTCGGGCTTGGCATAGAACAGGTCATAGATGCGGCGGCGGTTGTGGCGCTGGATGAACAGGATGTCGCGCGTTCCCTGCGTCACAACCATCAGCACCCGTGCGCCCTTGCGCTCCAGGATCGCGTTGGTGGCGACTGTGGAGCCGTGCACCAGGTCTTCCACCTGCGACAGGTCCAGCCCGGCGCTGTCGATGGCGTTCAGTGCGCCCTCGTCCGGTCGTGCCGGTGTGGAGGGGACCTTGGTCACCTTCAGGCGACCGTCATCGCCGATGGCCACCAGATCCGTGAATGTTCCCCCGACCTCGACTCCGACCCGCATCGATAGTTCCTCCCCCTGTGCACGGCGAGGGTAGGCCAGCAGTTGCCACCATGGGAAGATGCCGACTGGGGATTCGCTGTCGGCAAGGGGCTGCCATGCATCGCGCGTGGGTGATCGTCATTCTGTGTGCGCTGGTCGTGGGCTGCTGTCTGGGGCTGGCGCGCTTCGCGTTCGGCATGCTGCTGCCCGGGATCAGTGCGGATGTCGGGCTGGACTACGCCCAGGGCGGGCTGCTCGGCACCAGCTATTTCGTCGGTTATCTGGTGATGGTGCTGGGGGTGCCGCGCATCGTGCGGGCTGTCGGCCAGCGGGTGATGATCCTGTCGGGCCTGCTGATCCTGATCATCGGGATGGTCGGCATGGCCATGGTCACGCGTTTCGAACCCCTGCTGGTGCTCTACACGCTCACCGGTATGGGCGCGGGCGGTGCCTACGTCCCGGCCATGAGCCTGGCGTCGAGCTGGTTCGAGGCATCGCATCGCGGGCGCGCGGCGGGCACCATGCTGGCCGGGGCCGGTATCGGAATCGTGCTTTCGGGACTGCTGGTGCCTGCTCTGCTGCCCATTGCCGGGTTCGCGGGCTGGCAGGTGGGCTGGCTGCTGTTCGCGATGATCGCCACCGTGACCCTGCTGGCCTGTCTCATCGGCCTGCGTGACCGTCCCGCCCGGATCGGCCTGAAACCCTATGGCATACCGGCCCCGCCACCGGTTGCCGGATCGCCGCCGCCCCGGCGCGGCTGGCTGGTGCTGCTGCACCTGGGCATCATCTACGCCTGCTATGGCATCACCTACATGGTCTACACGACCTTCATCGTCACCACGATGATCGACGAGCGGGGAATGGACGCGGCCCAGGCCGGGCAGGTCTGGAGCATCGTCGGCTTCTGTTCGATCTTTTCCGGCGCCCTGTTCGGCGGCCTGTCGGACCGCATCGGGCGGCGCGGTGGTCTGATGGCCTCATCGCTGGCGCAGGCGCTCGCTTTCGCGCTGGTGGCGGGCAGCTTCGGCGAGGTGGCGCTGTTCGCCTCCGTCGTCTGTTTCGGCATCTCGGCCTGGAGCGTGCCCACCATCATGGCCGCCGCCGCCGGGGATCAGGTCGGCCCGGAGCGCGCGGCGGGCGCACTGGCGGTCATCACGCTGATCTTTGCCGCGGGCCAGGCCGTCGGCCCGGTCGGCGCAGGCGCGCTTGCCGAACTGACCGGCCGTTTCGGACCCGGCTTCGCGGCCTCGGCTGCCATCGCGGTCCTGGCGGTCGCTCTTTCGGCGCTGTTGCCGACGCGGCGCTGAGGCCCCGGTTGCGGTCCGGCGGTCGGAACGGCTGCGTCAGCGCCGTCGCGGCGGGCGGCCCATGACGCGGCGGCCGAACAGGCTGGCAGTCAGGTCGCGCATCAGGCGGGCGGTCTTGCCCCGGTCGTCCAGATAGGGATTGATCTCGGCCAGATCGACGGAGGTGACGAGGCCGCTGTCGTGCAGCAGTTCCATGATCAGGTGTGCCTCCCGGACCGTCGCACCGCCGGGCACCGTGGTGCCGACCCCCGGGGCCACGTCCGGGTCCAGGAAATCCACGTCCAGACTGACATGCAGCAGGCCGTTCGCGGCCCTGACCCGGTCGATGAAGGCCCGTGTCAGCCCAGCGAAACCGATCTCGTCCACCGCGCGCATGTCGTGAATGTCGATGTTGTTGTCCAGCACCAGATCATGTTCGGCCTCATCGACGGAGCGGATGCCCATCATGGTGACATTGCGTGGATTGACCGGGTCCGCCAGCGGCGCGCCATAGACCTCCGCACCGTCGATGCCGCAGAACATGGCGACGGGCATGCCGTGGGTATGGCCCGATTCCGAACTCTCCAGCGTGTTGAAGTCGGCGTGGGCGTCGAGCCAGAGCACGAACAGCTCCCGGCCCTGCATCGCGGCGTGGCGGGCGATACCGGCGACTGTGCCGATGGCCAGGCTGTGGTCGCCACCGACGAAGATCGGTGTCCAGCCCGCGTTGGCGATCTGGGTTGCGTGATCCATCAGGCTCTCGGTCCAGGCCGCGGTCATGGCGATGTTGCGGGCACGGCCCCGTTCCGGCACCTCCCGCGCCAGCGGCGCAGGCTCGGCATTGCCGAAATCCCGGACCTCGTGCCCCAGTTCCTGCAGCGCCTCTCCCATCCCGGCGATGCGCATGGCATCCGGTCCCATCTGGCAGCCACGCAAGCTGGCCCCGGAATCAACGGGGGCGCCGAGGATGGCGATCTTGCGGGTCTGGCTTTCCTGCATGGTCAGGGCGTCCGATCCTGAAATGAAAAAGGGGAGCCACCGGCTCCCCTTTCCCGTAACCCGAAAGTGGCGCCCCTTACCAGAGGGCCACCGGATTGATGATCATCTGGACAGTGCCCTTGATCCGGGCCTGACCCAGGACAAACATGAACTCGGTCACGCCTTCCTTGGCCAGACGACCCGTGTTCATGGTCTCCAGGATGTAGATGCCGTTTTCCTTCAGAAGGGTGACGTGGCCGTAGAACAGCTTGTCACCCTCTTTCGGAGGCACCGAGTCCACGCCCCAGGTGTCCGAACCCACGGCCATGACGTTCAGCGACGCGAGGTAGACTGCAGCCTCGTTGCTCGTGCCGGGTTCACCGCTGACCCAGGCCTTCGGATCGGAGTTGAGCTTGCCGTCGGTCCAGCCGGTGTGGAACAGGACCACGTCACCCTGACGGATTTCGACGCCCTGCGCCTTCGCGGCGGCCTTGATGTCGGCGGAATCGAAGGACTGACCGGCAGCCATGGTCTCGACACCGAAATGCTTGGCCATGTTGATCAGCACACCACGGCCCACCAGCGGCGGGATGTTGTGTACACCCAGCTTCGTCAGCCCGGTGACCTGAGCGATCTCCTTGTCGGTGTTGCAGTTGTAGTACATGCCCTTTTCGCCCAGATGGCCGAGACCGTCGATCTGCGGGCCGATGCCGAACCAGAGCTGCGCGATGTCGTCATTGTAGACAGCTTCATAGCCGAACTGGGTCAGCCGGTTGCCACCGGCCTGACCGGGGGAGACCACCTGCAGCATCAGGCCGCGCGGCGGGAACGCCGGGGTCGAGCTGTCGATGACGATGCCGAGCGGGTGCGAATTGCCCTTCTTCACCAGCTTCGTGGCCATCATCACCTGATCGGGTGTCACGTAATTGGCCGAGCCGATCTGGTCGTCGGCGCCCCATTTCGAGGGCTTGCAATCGGATGCGGCATGGCTGGCCGCCATGACGCCGCCAGCAGCGAACAGGGCAAGGCCCAGGCTGGCACCAAAGAGGGATTTCTTCATTGGATGTTTCCTTGTGTTTTCCCCAACGGACGGTCGTCATTTCACGCGACCATTCCTCCCCGCCTGGATTCATCCCCGGCAGGCCTGTTCATTGTCAGGGGCAAGTGCGTCTGTTTGCAAGGGTGAATTGCCGTGGCGGAAAGAGCCCCGGCGATTCCGTCGGGGCAGGAAATGGTCTATCGTCGCGCCATCTTGCGGGCTGACGGAAGGCAGAGCCATGAATGACGAGACCCCGACGCTTGGACGTGCACACCAGAGGGCGCGGCCCGAATCACCGGCGCTTGGTGCCTACCCGCGTGTCAGGATGCGGCGCACCCGGGCGGAGGACTGGACCCGGCGGATGGTGTCGGAGCAGGTGCTGACCCCGGCGGATTTCATCTGGCCGCTGTTCGTGCATGAGGGTTCGGGCGTCGAGGATGTGGCGGCCATGCCCGGTGTCCGGCGTTATGACGTGGCCAGTCTGCCTGCTGCGGTGGCGGAGGCGGCAGCGCTCGGCATTCCCGCCATTGCCCTGTTCCCGGCGCTGGACCCGGCGAAGAAGGACGCGGAGGGGACGGAGGCGACCAATCCGGACAATATCGTCTGCCGGGCGATCCGCGTGGTGAAGGCGGAGGTGCCGGAGATCGGTATCCTGTGTGACGCGGCGCTGGACCCCTTCACCTCCCACGGTCATGACGGGGTGATCCGCGACGACTATGTGACCAATGACGAGACCGTCGAGATCCTTGTCCGCCAGTCGCTCAATCAGGTGGAGGCGGGGGCGGACATCATCTCCCCCTCCGACATGATGGACGGGCGTGTCGGCGCGATCCGGGAGGCGCTGGAGCGCGAAGGTCATGTCAACAGCATGATCATGTCCTACGCCGCCAAGTATGCCTCCGCCTTCTACGGTCCGTTCCGGGATGCCATCGGCTCGCAGGCCAATCTCGGCAAGGCCAGCAAGGCGACCTACCAGATGAACCCGGCCAATGGCGACGAGGCGATGCGGGAGGTGGCGCTGGACATTGCCGAGGGCGCCGACATGGTGATGGTGAAGCCCGGCATGCCCTATCTCGACCTCTGTTACCGGGTGAAGACAACCTTTGGCGTGCCGACCTTCGCCTATCAGGTGTCCGGTGAGTACGCGATGCTGCAGGCAGCCGCAGGCAATGGCTGGCTGGACCTGGAGCGGGTGATGCTGGAAAGCCTGCTGGGCTTCAAGCGGGCCGGGTGCGACGGTGTGCTGACCTACTTCGCCGTCGAGGCGGCGCGCAAACTGAAGGAACTTGGCTGACCCATGACGCTTGCTGCATCGGAACGTGGTGGCCCGCTGACCGGGATCACCGTCATCGACCTGACCCGGGTTCTCGCCGGTCCCTATTGCACGCTGATGCTGGCCGAACTCGGCGCCCGCGTGATCAAGGTCGAGGAGCCGGGTGTCGGCGACATCAGCCGCTCCATCGGTCCCTTCGTGAAGGGCAAGTCGGCCTATTTCATGAGCCTGAACCGCGACAAGGAAAGCATTGCCCTGAACCTGAAGGATGATGCCGACCGCGCGGTGTTCGAGCAGTTGCTGGACCAGGCCGACGTGCTGGTGGAGAACTATCGCCCCGGCACGATGGAAAAGCTCGGCTATGGCTGGGACACGCTGCAGGCCCGCTGGCCGTCGCTGATCTTCGCCGCGGCCAGTGGTTTCGGCCAGACCGGCCCTTATGCCAAGCGACCGGCCTACGACATGGTGGTGCAGGGCATGGGCGGGGTGATGAGCCTGACCGGGCATCCGGGCGGCCCGCCGACCCGCGTCGGCTCCTCCATCGGCGATCTGGCGGCGGGCATGTTCGCCGCCGCCGGGATCAACGCGGCCCTGTTCGAGCGGACGCGCACCGGCAGGGGCGCGATGATCGATATCGGCATGCTGGACTGCCAGGTGGCGCTGCTGGAGAACGCCATCGTGCGCTATACGACGACGGGTGACATTCCCGGTCCTCTGGGGGCGCGGCATCCGTCCATCGCACCGTTCGCGGCCTTCACCAGTGCGGATGGCCACATCATCGTTGCCTGCGGCACGGACAAGGCATTTCATGACCTGGCCGGTGCGCTGGGCGCGCCGGAACTGGCGCAGGACGACAGGTTTGCCACGCCCACCAGCCGGGTGGAAAACGTGGAGCAGCTGCAGGTGGTGCTGGACAGCCTGTTCGTGACCCGGACCACCGACGACTGGCTCGCCATTCTGGAGGCGAAGGGCCTGCCCTGCGGTCCGATCAACAATGTCGCGCAAGTGCTCGCCGACCCGCACGTGATTTCCCGCAACATGATCGTCCACACCGATGATCCGGTGGCCGGGCACGTGCAGATGGGCGGCAATCCGATCAAGATTTCCGGCCATCCGGACGGCACCCTGCGCCGCCATGCGCCGGACCTGGACGAGAACCGCGACGCGCTGCTGGCGGAACTGGCCGTGGCGCGGGACAGCGCCCGCTCAACCGGATAGGGGATCGACGGCATGGAATGGCTGACCGAGCAGAAACTTCCCATCGGCAAGGCCGCCAAGTCCGTCGTCGAGTGGATCACCGACAATTTCGCCTGGTGGTTCGATGCCTTCTCCATCGGTATGGAAACCGCCATCGACGGGCTGCTGTGGCTGTTGCAGGCACCGCATCCGCTGATCATCGTCGCGCTGGTCGCGGCGCTGGCCTGGCTGCTGAAACGCTCCATCGGTTTCACGGTCTTCGTCGCCCTGTCGCTGCTGCTGATCATCAACCAGGGATACTGGGAGGAAACCACCGAGACCCTGGCGCTGGTGCTGTCCGCGGCGGCGGTCTGCATGATCGTCGGCGTGCCCATCGGGGTGGCGGCCGCGCATCGCCCGTGGCTGTTCCGTCTGCTGCGCCCGATCCTGGACCTGATGCAGACGATCCCGACCTTCGTCTATCTGATACCCGCCTTGATCCTGTTCGGTCTCGGCATGGTGCCGGGCCTGATCGCCACCGTGATCTTCGCCATTCCGGCGCCGATCCGGCTGACGCATCTCGGCGTCTCCTCGACCCCGAAACCGCTGATCGAGGCGGGGCAGGCGTTTGGCGCCACCGGCTGGCAACTGCTGTGGAAGGTGGAACTGCCCTATGCGCTGCCCTCCATCCTCGCCGGGCTGACCCAGACCATCATGCTGTCGCTGTCGATGGTGGTGATCGCGGCGCTGGTGGGGGCGGACGGGTTGGGGGTGCCGACGCTGCGCGCGCTCAACACGGTGAATATCGCGAAGGGGTTCGAGGTCGGTGTCGCCATCGTCCTGATCGCCATCATCCTCGACCGGCTCTGCCGCCGTGACGAAGGTCCGAAGGGACCGGGCAAGTGAGCGAAGCGGCATCCACTCCCGCCTCCACCCCGGCGGTCGTTCGCTTCCGCGATGTGGACATCCTGTTCGGCGACCGGCCCGCCAGTGCCCTGCCGCTGGTCGATGCCGGAAAGTCGCGCGCCGAGATCCAGGAGGAAACCGGCCAGGTCGTCGGCGTCAAGGGCGCCAGCCTGGACATTCACGAGGGCGAGATCGTCGTCCTGATGGGCCTCTCCGGCTCCGGCAAGTCGACCCTGCTGCGGGCGGTCAATGGCCTGAACCCGGTCACGCGCGGCCAGGTGCTGGTGCACGACGGCACGGCGGAGGTGGACGTGGCCCGATGCAGTGCCACGGACCTGCGCCGCCTGCGCATGCACCGCATCGCCATGGTGTTCCAGCAGTTCGCGCTGCTGCCCTGGCGCACGGTGGCGGAGAACGTCGGTCTCGGGCTGGAACTTGCCGGTGTTCCGGTGGCGGAGCGGCGGAAGCGGGTGGCGCGACAGCTTGATCTGGTGGATCTGGGGGTATGGGCCGACCGGCGGGTGCATGAGTTGTCCGGCGGCATGCAGCAGCGCGTCGGGCTGGCCCGTGCCTTTGCCACCGATGCGCCTGTCCTGCTGATGGACGAGCCCTTCTCGGCGCTGGACCCGCTGATCCGGGCGCATCTGCAGAACGAACTGCTGGACCTGCAGGCGCGGCTGAGGAAGACCATCATCTTCGTCAGCCACGACCTGGACGAGGCCATCAAGCTGGGTAACCGCATCGCGATCATGGAGGGCGGGCAGATCATCCAGACCGGCCAGCCCGAAGACATCGTGCTCAACCCGGCGAATGACTATGTGGCGGAGTTCGTGGCCCACATGAACCCGCTGCAGGTGATGCGCGCCGCCAGCATGATGCGCGGCGTCGACGACCTGCCACGTGATGAGGCCGGACGGCTGTGCCTGGATCGCCATGGCTGGTTCAAGCTGGCGCTGGACCCGTCCGGTGCGCCGGTGGAGGCTGCCTGCAACGGCGAAAGCTGGCCCATCATCGCCGCAGATACCGCCACCAACCCGGAAACCGGCCAGATGCTGACCGCCGCCCCCGACGTGGTGATGCAGCAGGTCATCGACTGGCGCGAACGCTCCGGCGGCCCGGTGCTGATCGTGCAGGACGGTCGGATGCTGGGCGCCATCGGTGACGACCAGATCTTCCGGGGGCTGCTCCGCCGCAAGGTGTGAGTCGGGCGCTGTGACCTCACTGAACCACCGGGCTTCACCCCCTCCTCGGTCCTCCCCCGTCAAGGGGGAGGAAGTATTACGCCGCTGACACCTTCGCCCCTTCCCCCTCGACGGGGGAAGGTCGGGATGGGGGTGAGGGTGCCGCGAGGGCGTGGACGATAAGGGAACAGGCGTCAGCCGCGCACCCGCTCCGGCAGGACCGTTGCGGGCGGGGTGTTGCGGCTGCGTTCGCTGGTGATGGCGCCGTCGATGATGGTCATGCCGACGCCGGGCAGGTTCCCCTGTTCGATGGACTCCAGCATGTTCCTGCCCGGCGCATGCTGCGCCTGATCCAGCATCACGAAGTCGGCGGCCATGCCGACCTCGATCAGGCCGGTATCCAGGTCACGCATCCGGGCGGTGTTGCCGGTGGCGAAACAGAACGCCGTCTCCGCCTTCACATCACCAAACGACGACAGCAGCGCGATCATGCGCAGGATGCCCAGCGGCTGCACGCCGGACCCGGCGGGGGCGTCGGTGCCCAGGATCACGCGATCCATCTGGCCGAGTTCCCGCGCCGTGTTCATGGCCAGCAGGGCGGCGCGTTCATTGCCGTTGTGGACCAGTTCGATACCGCGCCCGCACTGCTCGCACAGGCAGACGATCTGGTCGTCGGGCAGGGCGGTGTGGCCGCCGTTGATGTGGCCGATGATGTCGGCATCCGCCTCCAGCACCACGTCCTTGTCGATCAGGCCGGAGCCCGGGATCGACGGGCCGCCGGTATGGATGGTGGACTGGATGCCGTATTTCCGCGCCCAGCCGACCATCTGCTTGGCCGTCTCGCCCGCCTTGACGGAGCCGAGACCGACCTCCCCCAGCAGCTTGACGCCCGCGTCGGCCAGGTCCTTGAAGTCATTCTCGTCCATGCCCTGTTCGATCACCGGGGCACCGCCATGTACCTTCACACCGGACGGGCGGAAATTCTCGTACCAGCGCTGTGACGCGATCGCGAGCGCCTTCAGCCCGACGATGTCCTTCGGCCGACCCGGCAGATGCACCTCCCCGGCGGAGATCATGGTGGTGACGCCGCCATGCAGGCAGGAATCGATCCAGCTCAGTTGCGACTGCCGAGGGGTATAGTCGCCGATCACCGGATGCACATGGCTGTCGATCAGCCCCGGCGACACGGCGGTCCCCTTCGCATCGACCTCCACGTCGGCCTGATCGGTGTCCAGATCCTTCGCCTTGCCGATGGCCGCGATCCGGCCATCCAGCGCCACGATGCAGTCGGCATCCAGGATCGGGTTTGCCAGATCACCGGACAGCAGCAGCCCGATGTTCCTGATCACGGTCTTCTTCGGCATGTCATGTCCCCCTTGCAGCTTTGCTCCAGGGCAGAGCCTAGATCATCCGGCGGGAGGCGGGAACGCCTGGTGACCTCCAGCCGGTATCACTAGAACGCTGCATGGCAAATGAGGGCCAGGAACAGGTAGGCGTTGAGCAATCCCACAAGATTGCGATGGATGTTCAGGATACTTCCAACGCACGCCGCCAGCGAAAGCAGCAGTAATATGATCAGTGTGGCGGAAGCCTTGAAGTCTTCTACCGTGAGGATCAGCCACATTGCTGACAGCAGTGGCGGCGCAAAGAACGCCCAGTGCCATCGTGCCCATAGTTTCAGGAGCCTGTTCTTAGGCTGTCGCGCCAGAAAGAATGTCTGGGTTGCGGCCGCAACAGCGCATCCCGCCAGGCTCCAGAATATCGGGGTGAAATTGTCAAATTGAAAGAAATTAAATATGCCATTCTCGTTCAATAACGATATGATCCATGTTGAGAAAACAAATACAGAAACAAATACGAGCGAAATATTCGTAATAAATAATCTTGTTTTTTGAGATAAACTGAAAGTTTTCTGACATTATCAGCGGCTGGATTTTCCAGATGCGCGCCTTCATTGTTCAATATAAGATCTATAGAAATATATTGAAAAAGAGAAATTAGTGAAAATACAATCAGAACGGGAAGTGTGATAACAAAAAAGAGAACCACATAGATTACTGACGTACTAATATCATCTTCCAAAAAATAGATAGCTAAAACAAGAAAAAAAGATACTACAGGTAGAGCGATATTATCCAAAAAAATTCTTAAAAAAGTTCTAAATATGCCTAGGGTGCAGCCGTTTAAAATGGGTATAAGGGAAATCTGCAGAAGTATTATTATCGGGAATGTTGTGACGAAGAGTGTGAAAAATATCTCGGAATAAACATGATCAATACTAAGTCGTTCAAATTCACCGGAAACAAAGATCCAAGGAATTATAAGAGAAAAGAAAAACAAGCATACTGGTAAATAAATATACGTCTTTCTATTAACAATATTTTCATATGAAAGAAATAAAGTTGTGTTTACTATTGAAATTGTACAGAAAACCAAAGAAGGTCCTATAAGAAAATGAAATTCATTCTGCTCTCCCAGAATTGAAGACAGCATATTGACGCAGGTCAATATCAGAACACCACCGAATATTTGGGTCCGACCTGTCTGCGTGAGCCTGTTCGCCAAATCTGCCTCTCCTTCTACCCGCCCCAAAGCCTTCCTTCAGGCTGATGCGGGCGCGCGGTCACAACAACTCCATGTCGAGGATTGCACCCAGTTCGGTGAGGGCCTGTTGTGCGCCCGTGACCTTGATGGTCTGCATGCCCAGCGCCTTCGCCGGTTTCAGGTTGATGCCGAGGTCGTCCAGGTAGACGGCTTCCGACGGGTCGATGCCGATCTCTCGGCAGGCGAGGCGGTAGATCTCGGGGTCGGGCTTGCGCAGGTTGACCTTCGATGATTCCACGACGATCTGGAACCGGGCCATGACGTCGGCGACGGCGGCGGCCTTTTCGCTGTCGCTGGATATGCCGGGGCCGTGCCCGGCGCGGACATTGTTGGTGATGCAGGCGCAGATGCGGTCCTGGCGGATCATGTCCAGCGCGCGGACCATTTCCGGCCGCAGCGTGCCGGAGAGCAGCGCGATCACATCCTTGCCCGGAACGGGGTGACCGATGGCGGTGCTTTCGGCCAGGAACAGGCCGTCGAAGGTGTCGAGATCGACGTCATTGCGCTCGAACTGCGCCCAGGCATTGCTGTCGGGGTTGGTGGCATTGATGCCCCGGATGGTGCCGACGGGCATGCCCTTCTCCGTCTCGTATTCGGCGAAACGCTCGAACGGGCTGGAGGTGAAGACACCGCCGAAGTCCCAGATGACGGCCTTCACCTGGCTCGCCGGCACCTTGGCGGCGGGTACTGTGTTGCTCATGGATTGGTCTCCTCCCCCTCCACCGGCTCGGTGAGGAAATGCCGGCCTGCCCGGTCCTCCACCTCGACCACCCAGAGGTCCGGGTCGGTCGCCAGTCGGCGCTGAATATAACTGTCGGCCTCCGTGGCCGGAACCGGCTCCGTGCCCGACGAGCGGAGCCACGTCCGCACGCCGTCCATGTAGCCGGGTGAGTAGACGGTGGCGGTGCCGCCCGGTGCCTCCACCTTCAGCAGGATGCTGCCCGCCTCCTCCGCGCCGCGCCGTACCAGATAGGCGAAAGCGCCCTGCGCGCGGACGCTGCGCAGATAGGCCGCAACCCAGATCTCCGCCTTCAGGCGCGCACTCATGCGGATTCCGGGGGCTGCCTGTTCCATCCCTCTCCCCCTCCCGGTCCCCCACCAAGGATACTCACGTGGACGGCCGGGAGGGGGAGAGGGATGGAACAGGCAGCAAACGACATGGTTGAACCATTCCCCGACTGCGCGTCAGAATGCGTCAAACAGCAAACAATCGGGGAGGCAGGGAACATGGGCGATCCGTCATACATGTCGGCGCGGGAACTGGTGGCCGCCATTGGCCAGCAGACGCTGCGGTCGGAAGAGGTGCTGGATCATTACCTTGAACGGCTGGATCGGTTCAACGGGCAGATCAACGCGGTGGTGGCAACGGATGTGGATGCCGCCCGCGCTCGCGCCCGCGCTGCGGACGCCGCGGCGGCCCGGGGGGAGAGCTGGGGACCGCTGCACGGGCTGCCGATGACGGTGAAGGACACCTTCGAGGTTGTCGGCATGACCTGCACCGCCGGCGCGCCGGAGCTGAAGGATCATCAGCCGAACCGCCATGCCACGGCGGTCGAGCGCCTGATCGAGGCCGGGGCGATCATCTATGGCAAGACCAACACGCCGCTCTACGCCGGGGACCTGCAGACCTACAACGCGGTCTTCGGCACGACGAACAACCCCTGGGACGTAACCCGCGCGCCGGGGGGGTCGTCGGGCGGTTCCGCCGCCGCGCTGGCGTCCGGCTTCACAGCGCTGGAACTGGGGTCTGACATTGGCGGCTCGATCCGCAACCCGGCGCATTTCTGCGGCGTTGCAGGGCACAAGCCGAGCTTTGGCGCGGTGCCGATCCGGGGGCATGTTCCGGGGCCGCCGGGTGCGCTGACCGGGGCCGATATCGGGGTCGCGGGGCCGCTGGCGCGCAGTGTCGATGATCTGGAACTGGCGCTGGATGTCATGGCTGGGTCCGACATGCTGGACCAGGCGGGCTGGAAGCTGACGCTCGCCAATGCACGGCATGAGGCCATCCGCGACTACAAGGTTGCCGTCTGGTCCGACGATCCGTTCTGCGCCGTTGACCCGGAAGTCCGTGACCTGATCGAGGGCGCGGGCACGGCGCTGGAGGAGTTGGGCGCCAAGGTGGATCGCTCGGCCCGCCCCGCTGTCGACATGCGGGAATCGCACGAGATCTACTACAGCCTGCTGGCGGCCGCCCTTGGTGCCGGTCTGCCGGAGAGCATGCGACGGAAACTGCGCGAGAATCCGCCGGACGCCGATGACCGCAGCCATCAGGCGATCTTCGCCCGTGGCGCGGTGATGGAACATGCGGAATGGCTGGACTGGGATGAGCGTCGTGCGGTGCTGCGGGAGATGTGGAACCGCTTCTTCGGTGACGTGGATGTGCTGCTCTGCCCGGTCATGCCGCGCGCGGCGATCCCCCACGACCAGTCCGCCAGCTTCGGCACCCGCACCGTGGAGATCGCCGGCCGGAGCCGCAACTATGTCGACATGATCGTCTGGTGCGGCCTGACCTGCGGGGTCTATCTGCCCGCCACCGTTGTGCCTGTCGGGCGCACCGATGCGGGTCTGCCCGTCGGGGTGCAGGTGGTTGCCAACTTCATGGAGGACCGCTCCGCACTGCATGTGGCGCGGCATCTGGAGAAGGCGCTTGGCGGCGTCGTGCCGCCCCCCGGCTTCGCATGAGGATTGCCGTTCTGGGCGGCGGTCATGGCGCCCATGCCGCCGCCGCCGACCTGTCGGAGCAGGGGCACGAGGTCCGCTTCTGGCGGCGTGATGCTGCGGCCCTGCAGGGTCTGATGACGAAGGGCGCGCTGCGCCTGACGGATGCGGCGGGCAGTCGTGATGTGCCGATCCATACGGTGACACCGGATATCGGCCAGGCGGTCGCAGGCGCGGAGCTGATCCTGATGCCCGGCCCCGCCATGGCCCAGGTGGATATTGCCCGCGCCATGGCCCCGCACCTGTCGGACGGTCAGGGCATCCTGATGCCGCCGGGCAGTTTCGGCACCTGGGTGGTCATGGATACCCTGCGTGCGGAGGGCTGTATCGCCGATCTGCTGCTGGGTGAGTCCGGCACTTTGCCCTGGCTGGCCCGGATGCAGGGACCGGAGGAGGTCGCCATCGTCACCCGCGCGACGCGTCTGCCGACGGGCGTGTTTCCGCTGGCCCGCGCCGATGCGGCCTTCGAGCTGTTCAGCCGGGCCTTTCCGGCCATCGAGCGACTGACGGACGGGCTGGACGGGGCGCTGATGAACGCGGGGCCGATCATCCATCCGCCGCTGATCCTGATGAACGCCGGCCCCATCGAGCATTTCGAGCACTGGGACATTCACAACGAGGGCACGCAGCCCGCGATCCGGCGTGTCACCGATGCGCTGGATGCGGAGCGCGTGGCGGTGCGGCAGGCGCTGGGCTACGGCCCGCCGCATTTTCCGCTGGCCGACCACTATGACGACAGCCGCCCGGAATGGATGTACGGGCAGGCTGCCCATGACCGGCTGGTGGTCTCCAGCCGCTGGCGGGAGACGCTGGATCTGACCAGCCACCGCTACATGCGCGAAGACGTGGCGATCGGGCTGGCCTTCCTGGTCTCGGTCGCGCGCTGGGTGGGGGTTCCCGCACCGGTGGCGAGCGGCCTGCTGGCGCTGGCCGGTGCGATCAATGGGGAGGATTTCTCGGCCACCGGGCGCACGCTGGAAAGTCTCGGCCTTGCTGATCTGAGTCCTGCTGCCTTGCAGGCCCGGTTGAGAGAGGGCTTCTGATGCCGCGCGTAGCACTGGTCGGTGCCGGACGCATGGGGCGCGGGCTGGCGCATGTCTTTGCCTGGGGCGGCTGGCAGGTCGATCTGCTGGATGCGAAGCCGCGTGACAATGCTGCTGCCGCCTCCGCGCTGCTGTCAGATGCAGGGGCCGAGGTGGCACGCACCCTGAACCTGATGGCGGAGTTCGGGCAATGCGAGCCGGGTGCGGTTGCGGGCCTTCAGGGGCGCATCAGCTACCTTGCACTCGATGATCTGCCCGATGCGCTCGCCCGTGCTGATCTGGTGATGGAAGGTGTGCCGGAGACACGGCAGGCGAAGGCGGAGGCCCTGTCGCTGATCTCCGCCCATGCTGGGGCGGAGACAATCATTGCCTCCACCACATCGACCATGCTCTCGACCGAGCTTGCGGCGCATGTGACGGCCCCGGAACGGTTTCTGAACGCCCACTGGCTCAACCCGGCCTATCTGATCCCGCTGGTGGAGGTCAGTCCGCATGACGGCACGGCACCTGAGGTGCGGGAGCGGCTGCTCGGCTGGTTGCGCGACATCGGCAAGGTGCCGGTGGTCTGCAAGGCCAGTCCCGGTTTCATCGTGCCGCGCATCCAGGCACTGGCGATGAACGAGGCGGCGCGGATGGTGGAGGAAGGCGTGGCCAGCGCCGAGGACATGGACACGGCGATCCGGGCCGGTTTCGGGCCGCGCTTCGCCGTGCTTGGGCTGGTGGAATTCATCGACTGGGGCGGGGTGGACATCCTGCATCACGCCAGCCGCTACCTGACGGAGACCACCGGCGAGGACCGGTTCCGTGCGCCGGATATCGTTGGCGAGAAGATGGCGCAAGGGGCCACCGGCCTGCACGCCGGTCGCGGCTTCCACGATTATGCCGACGTGGACCGGGAGGCCTATCAGCGCGACCGCATCCGGGACTTCGTTGATGTGCTGGGCCAGCGGGGCCTGCTGGCACCGCCCAGGATCTGAGCAGCAGCAGGTCCTGCGCGGGAGAGCGGGCGGAGAGTGCGGACCAAACGTGGCCACCCGCGATCACGCTTTGCCCTCGCTTGACCTGGCTACCCGGCAGTGCCGCACATACGTGAGGGACTGGGCTCGCGGATCAGGTCCGCGAGCATCGTGATGGGGGTGGACGCGGAGGCACCCTCGTCACCACCCCACCGACGCCTTGCCCGGGCTTGACCCGGGTATCCAGAGGTGCCGCACCGGCGCGGGAGGCTGGGCTCGCGGATCAGGTCCGCGAGCGCCGCGGTGAGGGGGGATCAGTCCCGCGGAACGCTCCCACCCCACTGACGCCGCGTCCCGCTCAGACCTCGATCACCAGCTTTCCGAAATGGCTTGCCGCGCGCATGGTGTGATAGGCGGCGCGGGCATCCGTGAACGCGAAGGACTGATCGATCACGGGCTTCAGGCCGTGCCTGGTGATGGCGCGGTTCATTTCGGCGAACATCGACCGGGGACCGACATAGATGCCGCGTATCGTCACCGACTTGCGCATGACAGCGGTCGGGCTCGCCTGTCCGGCGGCGCCTGTCAGGATGCCGATCAGGCCGATGATGCCGCCGACACGCACGGCATTCACCGACCGGTCGAAGGTGCCGGGGCCGCCGACTTCCACCACCCGGTCGACACCTGCGCCGCCGGTCAGGTCCAGTACAGCTGCATCCCAGTCCGGCGTGGTGCGGTAGTTGATGGTTTCATCCGCACCCAGCGCCTTCATGCGCGCCAGTTTCGCGTCGGAAGACGAGGTGACGATGGTCCGCACCCCCATCATCGCGCAGAACTGCTGCGCAAACACCGAGACACCGCCTGTGCCCAGCAGCAGCACCGTCTCCCCCGCCAGCACCGGTCGCGGCTGGGTCAGTGCGTGCCAGGCGGTCAGCGCGGCGCAGGGCAGGGTGGCAGCCTCCGCATCCGTCAGGTGTGCCGGGGTCGGGATGACACCCCGTTCCGGCAGGATGACTTCCTCCGCCAGCACGCCCTGGCGTGCGCCGCCAAGTGCGGATGCCATTGCGGCGGCGCTGATTTCCCCCGCCGTCCAGTCCTCGAAGAAGCAGGAGGTGACGCGGTCGCCTTCCTTCAGGCTGACGCCGGGACCGACAGCGGTCACCACCCCGGCCCCGTCCGAGTTGGGCACGGTGGGGAAGGGCAGTTTGCGGGTGATCGGGTCCTCGACGGTGCTGAGATCGCGATAGTTGATCGAATTGGCGCTGATCTTCAGCCGGACCTCGCCGGGACCAGGTGTCGGCGTTGGCCGTTCCGCCAGGTTCAGCGCGTCGACGCCGTCACCGGAAATGATCTCCCAGGCTCGCATGATGACTGTCCGATCTGCATGAGGTGTTGATCTGTTGTGGCCATGAAGTCTGCCGCCTGCGGCAGGTGCAATCAAGCTGCGCCCGGTATCGCCTGGAACCGGCGAAACGCAGAACGGGCCGCACCCTCACTGCGATCACAGTGCGGGACGGCCCGTCCGGCAGATCAGTTTGCCTGAAGCGATCAGGCGCGGCGGCGGCGGCCCCCACGACCCAGGCCGATGGCCTTTGCCATCTCGGCCCGCTTCTCGGCGTAGCTGGGCGCGACCATCGGATAGTCTGACGGCAGGTTCCATTTCGCGCGGTAATCTTCCGGCGACATGTTGAAGTTGGTGCGCAGATAGCGCTTCAGCATCTTCAGCTTCTTGCCGTCTTCCAGACAGATCAGATAGTCCGGGGTGATCGAGCGACGCACGGAAACAGCCGGCTTCTGCTTTTCGGCCTCCGGCTCCGGCTCGGCGGTGCCTGCACCGGCCAGGGCCGTGTGGATGCGGTTGATCAGTTCCGGCAGTTCATCGGAAGCGACAACATTGTTGGAAACATACGCGGCGGTGACCTCTGCGGTCATTTCGAGCAGATCATGCTGCGTGGTAGCACCATTCTCAGCCGTAATCGATGCCATGATGGCAACTCCTGTTTGCAATTTTCAGAACTTGAATCGTCTGGTTGATCATATCGGATCAGGGATTCGAGCCGCAATCTAGTCATTCCGGAGAGAAAAGAAAGTATTTCTTGAGGGAATTATCAATTTGTTGAACAAGTATGTCAGAATACAGCCCGAGATGGTTAATGCCATCACGTCCGATTACATTGTCAGAATGTCGCACATCAGAGAGAACGGCGGTCAGTCGGAGACTGCCAAATGGTGGCAGATAAATTGCCAATCCTCCGCCATGGCATGGTAAGTTGCCGCAACGGCATTTCAGACGGAGGCAAGTATCATGGCTGATGGTTCAAGGCCAGTTTCTTCAGTTCGCGCCAACTGCAATGATGCGGAATGGCAGGCGCGGCAGTCGCTGGCGGCCACCTATCGCATCTTTGACCATTTCGGCTGGTACGAACTGATCTTCAACCACATCACCCTGCGTGTGCCTGGTCCGGAGCATCATTTCCTGATCAATCCCTACGGCCTCTGGTACCGGGAGGTCACGGCCTCCAACCTGGTCAAGGTCGATCTGGACGGGAACATCATTGGCGACAGTGAATGGGGCATCAACCCGGCAGGCTACGTGATCCACTCGGCCATCCATGCAGCACGCGAAGATGCGCAGTGCGTGATGCACACGCATTCCACCACGGGTGTGGCGGTTGCCTGTCAGGCTGCGGGTCTGTCGCGTGACAACTTCTATGGCGCGATCATCGGCGACCGCGTGGCCTATCATGACTTCGAAGGTGTCACGTGCGACGCGGACGAGAAGGCAAGGCTTGTTGCCAACCTGGGTGAGAAGAACTACATGATCCTGCGCAGTCACGGGCTGCTGACCTGTGGCCATACCGCTGCGGCCGCGTTCCAGCGTATCTGGACGCTGCAGAGGGCCTGTGATGTCCAGATGATGGCCCAGCAGGGCGGACAGCCGATCATTCCCGTGACACAGCAAATCATCGATCGCTCCCAGGGCGTCATGGACAATTTCGAAGGTGAAGGCGCAACGGCGGCTGACCGGATCTTCGAAGCGCTGGTGCGGGAGATCGATCGGAAGGATACTTCCTGGCGCGACTGATTCTGCCGATCTGCCCGGGAACCCCGAACCGAGATGACGAAATCCGCCCGCCTGAAGCTGGCCGACGACCTGGTATTCCGGCCCTGGTGGTGGGACGCCCGGCAACGCCACGCCCCGCCTGAACCGGAGATGCCCGCACGCGCCGACGTTGCCATTGTCGGCGGCGGTTACACAGGTCTGTCCGCCGCGCTGACTGCGGCGCGGGGCGGCGCGAAGGTGGTTGTCTTCGATGCGGAGGATCCCGGTGACGGCGCCAGCACCCGCAATGGCGGCATGGTGGGCGACCGGCTGAAGCCATCCTTTCCGAAGCTGGAGAAGTCCTTTGGCAGCGACCGCGCCAGGGCCCTGATGGCGGAGCCCGCGAACGCGGTCGATTATGTCGAACGGCTGATCCTCGATCTGGGCATCGACTGCGACTTCGGACGGATTGGACGCTATTACCCGGCGGTCAATCCCGCGCATTTCCGGGCGATGGAGACCGCACTGGCCGCGGAGCAGGCGGCGCGCGGTGACATTGGCGCGACGATGGTCAGCGCGGAGGAGCAGGCGCAGTTCCTGGCCAGCCCGCTGTATGCCGGGGGCCGGGTGCAGTCCCGAACCGGCGGTCTGCATCCGGCGAAGTTCCATGACGGACTGATGGATGCGGCCCGCAACGCCGGGGTAACCGTGCTGGCGCGGACCGCCGTGCTGGGACTGGAGGAGGAGGATGACTTCATCCGCCTCGACACCGGCCTCGGCTATATCAATGCCGACCGGGTACTGATCTGCACCAATGGCTATACCGGCAACCTGCAACCCGACCTGCAGCGTCGCGTCATTCCCGTCACCAGCGCCATCGCGGCGACGGAGGAACTGGACCCGGCACTGGTGGAGCGGCTGATACCCGGCGGGCGGATGATCACCGACAGTTTCAACCTGCTGAACTATTTCCGGCCCAGCCCCGACGGGCGGCGCATCCTGCTCGGCACGCGCCCCGGCCTGTTCGCCGCGAAGCAGGGACCGCGACTGGCGCAGTACATCGGCAATCGTATCGGCCAGATATTTCCGGAACTGGACGGCACCCAGATCACCCACTGCTGGTGGGGCAAGGTCGCTTTCAGCTTCGACCATTTCCCGAAGATCGGGATGAACGAACGGATCGGCCATGCGCTCTGCTATGGCGGTTCAGGCGTGGCCATGTCGGTCTGGCTGGGCCACAAGCTGGGGCAGAAGGCACTGGGTGACCTGGCGGGGCGGACTGCCTTCGACGACATGGCGTTTCCGGGACGCTTCTATTATCGCGCGTGGCCCTGGTTCCTGGGTCCGGCGATGGCCTGGTACGGCCTGCAGGACCGCATGGCGGGCCGCTACCGGCGGGCGGCGTGAGCGGCACGGGCACGGACCGGGCGACACTGATCCGCGTCTGGCACCTGGCCTGGCCCGTGATCCTGTCGAACGTCACCACACCCCTGCTGGGCCTTGTCGATACGGCGGTGGTCGGTCGTCTGCCCGGACCGGAATATATCGGCGCGGTCGCCATCGGTGCCGCCGCCTTCACCGGTATCTTCTGGATGTTCGGGTTCCTGCGCATGGGCACCACGGGGTTCGTGGCGCAGGCAATGGGCGCGGGCGACTTCACCGAGGTCCGGGCCATCCTGGGGCGCGCCATCCTGATTGCGGTGCTGTTTGGCGCCCTGCTGGTGGTGTTGCAGCAACCGCTCTGGTCCGGTGCGATCCACCTGCTGGACCCCAGCACGACCGTGCGGGGACTGGCGGAGCAATATTTTTCCATTCGCGTCTGGACCGGCCCGGCGGCGCTGGTGAACTACGCGCTGCTGGGGTTCTTCATCGGCATGCAGCGGCCACGGCTGGCGCTGGCGATCCAGATATGGCTGAACGGGGTGAACATCGCGCTGGACCTGCTGTTCGTCGTGGGACTGGACATGGGGGTTCCGGGTGTCGCCTGGGCGACCCTGATCGGGGAGTATTCTGCGGCGATCCTGGGCGTCGTTGTCGCGCTGCGGGTACTGCGCCCGCACGGGGGGCGGTTCAACTGGCCTGCCATTCTCGACCCCGTGCAGGGCAGGCGGCTGCTCAGCGCCAACTTCGACATCTTCGTGCGCACGGCCTGCCTGATCATCGCCTTCTCCTGGGCCACGCGCGTCGGTGCCCGGCTGGGTGATCTGGCGCTGGCCGCGAATGCGATCCTGATGCAGATGGTGCACCTGCTGGCCTACGGTCTGGATGGCTTTGCCTTCGCGGCGGAGGCGCTGGTCGGCGGCGCCCTGGGCGCACGCAGCCTCGGCGCACTGCGGGAGGCCGTGGTGGCCAGCACGATCTGGGCACTGATCGTTGCTGTCGGGGTGGCGATTGTCTATCTGGTTGCCGGACCCCTGCTGATCGCCGTCATGACCGACCAGCCGGACGTCCAGGCGACGGCCGAGTCATACCTGTTCTGGATTGTGCTCTATCCCCTGCTCGCGATCTGGTGCTACCAGCTGGACGGCATCTTCATCGGCGCGACCCAGACAGCAGAAATGCGCAATGCGATGATCCTGTCACTCGGGGTCTTCGTCGTGGCGATCCTGACGCTGCCGGACATGTTCGGGAATCATGGTCTCTGGGCCAGCCTGAGCATCTTCAATGTCGCACGGACCGTGACCCTGGGGGCGTACTATCGTCGGATCGAGGTGCGGGCCGTGAAATCGCAACCGGCCTGACGCGAAACCGGTCAACTGCCTGCAAATTGCGCAGGCCGCACACCGACGCCCTGTGCCACGCGCAAGCCACCCGAAACGAAAAACCCCGCCGCCCCGGGGAGGTGGGGCGACGGGGCTGTTCGCGCCGACGTCATTCTGGGGAGGAGAGAGCGGTCAGGCGCGAAGGTGCGTATTCTCCGGATCGAACGGGCTTTCATCGAGAACTGTAATACGGTGCATCCGATCCAGAATTCTCATTTCAAGTTCCGTACCAGTTTCAGCCAGATCAGGGCGAACCATGACCATGGCGAGTGATTTTCCTGTGCGTGGCCCATAGTTACCCGATGTTGCTCGTCCGACCAGCACCCCATCAAGATAGACCGGATTGTTGCCGAGCGCGTCGGCGTCTGTCACATCATGCACCTCGACAGTTGCAAAAGCGTTGCTCAATCCGCGCTGTTGCCATGCCACCAGGGCGTCGCGTCCGATGAACTCGCCCTTGTTGGGATGCACGAAACGATCGAGCCCGGACTCATAGGCCGCATACTCGATGGACAGTTCCGTACCGACCATACGGTAGGACTTCTCGATCCGCAGCATGTCCATGGCGCGGATGCCGAAAGGCTTCAGTCCCAGGTCCTGCCCGGCGTTCCACAGCGCGTCGAAGATGTGGTTCTGGTACTCGATCGGGTGATGCAGTTCCCAGCCCAGCTCGCCGACGAAGTTGACACGGCAGGCCAGCGCCGGAGCCAGCCCGACGTCAATCTGCTGTGCGGTCAGCCAGGGGAAGGCCTCGTTGGAGAAATCGGTATCGGAAACCCGCTGCATCAGTTCGCGCGCCTTTGGCCCGGCGATCACCAGCACGCCGTTCTGGTTGGTCATCTGGTCGTAGCGGACGGAACCATCGGTCGGCATGTGCTGTTTCAGCCAGTCATGGTCCAGGCGCTGATAGGCACCGGCGGAGACCAGGTAGAAGCTGTCGGGCGCCTCGCGGATCACCGTGAACTCGGAGTGCACGCCGCCGCGGGTATTCAGGGCATGGCAGAGGCCGATCCGTCCGACACGCGGCAGGCGGTTGGCCAGCAGGTTGCGCAGGAAATCCAGGGCGCCGGGACCGGAGATGCGGCACTTGGCGAAGGCGGTCATGTCGAGAATGCCGACATTCTCCGCGACATTCAGCGCCTCGTTCTTCACATGCTCGAACCAGTTGGAGCGGCGGAAGGACCAGTCGTCCTCCTGCGCCACACCTTCCGGCGCGAACCAGTTGGCGCGTTCCCAGCCGAACTTCTGCCCGAACACCGCACCCAGATCCTTCAGCCGGTCGTAGCAGGGGGCGGTGCGCAGCGGCCGACCCGCCTCCCGCTCCTCATCGGGGAAATGGGTGACGAAGACGTTGGCGTAGGCTTCCTCGTTCTTCACCTTCAGGTACGCCTTCGTGGCGTAATCGCCGTAGCGCCGGGGGTCGACGCCCAGCATGTCGATGGTCGGCTCCCCGTCGACGATCCATTCGGCCAGCTGCCAGCCTGCACCGCCGGCCGCGGTGATGCCGAAGCTGTGGCCCTCGTTCAGCCAGAGGTTGGGCAAGTCCCAGGCCGGGCCGATGATCGGGCTGCCGTCCGGGGTGTAGCAGATGGCGCCGTTGTAGACCTGTTTCACGCCAACCTCGCCGAAGGCGGGGACGCGGAAGATGGCGCTCTCGATATGGGGTTCCAGCCGTTCCAGATCCTCCTGGAACAGTTCGAACTCGGCGTCCGGCTTCGGGCCGTTGATGTAGCAGGCGGGCGCTCCCTTCTCGTAGGGGCCGAGCAGCAGGCCGCCGCGTTCCTCGCGCATGTACCAGGACGCATCGGAATCGCGCAGCACACCCATCTCCGGCAGGCCCTGCTCCTTGCGGGCCAGGATGTCGGGATGTGCCTCCGTGACGATGTACTGGTGCTCCACCGGGATCACGGGGATCTTCAGGCCCAGCATCTGCCCGGTCTGCTGCACGAAGTTGCCGGTGGCGGAGATCAGGTGTTCGCAGGTGATCTCGCCCTTGTCGGTGGTGACCTTCCACTCCCCGGATGCAGTGCGGTCGATGGCCGTGACGCGGGTCTGGCGATAGATCGTGGCGCCGCGCTGACGGGCACCCGTGGCATAGGCCTGGGTCAGGTCGGCAGGCTGTACGTAGCCATCGTCGGGATGCTGGATTGCGCCCACCAGATCGTCTGTGGTGCACAGTGGCCAGATCTCCTTCACCTGCTTCGGGGTCAGCTGGCGCACATCGACGCCGATGGTTTCCGCCACACCGGCATACTGAAGGTATTCATCCATGCGAGACTTGGTGGACGCGAGGCGGATGTTGGAGACGCGGCGCAGGCCGACATCCTGGCCGGTCTCTGCCTCCAGTTCGCCGTACTGACGCACCGAGTACTTGTGAATCTGGCCGACGGAATAGGACAGGTTGAACAGCGGCAGCAGCCCGGCGGCATGCCAGGTGGAGCCGGATGTCAGTTCGTTGCGCTCCAGCAACACGACATCGGACCAGCCCTTCTTCGCCAGGTGATACAGCGTCGAAACACCGACGACACCGCCACCGATCACCACCGCCCGTGCATGGGTCTTCATTGCACCCGTCCTCCGCCAGAAGAAGTCATGGCACGTTCATGCTACTTCACCGGCTTTGGCGCTACGCCGCCACCGACCCGCACTGACGCGCGCGCGACATGGCAGGATGGATGGCGGCTTGCGCACAGGATGACGGAAGGCCGGTGAACGCGGGGCGGATCAGATGTCCATCATGTCCATGGTGCGCAGGATCGGCGGCTCCCGCAGCGCCTTGCCCATCTGGTCCAGGTCGCCCCGTTCCTGCCGCCAGGCCATGTACTTCTTGTGGTCCGCCGCGTCGCGCCACTGTTCGTAGAGCAGGATGGTCTTGTTTTCCTCGTCGATGGCGCCCTTCAGCGCCTCGCAGCCTTCGAATGCCTTCGTGTCGGGCAGGATCTTCGGAAACTCGGTGCGGAACGTCTCCCAGGCTTCGTCCTTGATTCTCAGTTCCAGTGTGACAACGGCTGACATGGTTCCCTCCCAGATTGATGCGAAACCGTGCCGGGTCGGGCTGCGGTCTGCGCTGAAACGACAAGCCTGCTGCCGTCGCCGGATCGGTTCAAGCGAAACCTTGTCGTTCAGCGGATGCCGTTGGCGCGCTGCAGGGTCCGGACATAGGCGATGATCTGGCTCACCTCGGCTTTGGAAACGCCGGGTATCGGGGGCATGCTGCCGAACGGCCAGTGGTGCTGGCGCACGCCATTCTTCACCGCCAGCACGAAGCTGATGTCGGCATGGTGGCCGGGTTCGTAGATCTTGTGCACCAGCGGTGGGCCGCCCGGTCCGCCCCCGGCGTTGGCGCCATGGCAGGCCACACAGTTCCTGTCGAACGCGACCTTTCCGGATGCGGCGGCACCGGAAAGCCGGGGCACGGTCACCGCAACCTGATGCGCCAGCGACTGCTCGGACGCGCCGCCGCGCACCAGCAACCAGATGACGGCGCCGCCGGTCAGCCCGGCCAGCACCAGCACGATGATCAGACGTATCGGTGACACGGGAATCCTCCTCGACCTGCACAGGCGCGAAGTCTGGGGGTTCCTGTCACTGGAAGGTCAAGCAGTCGGAAACCGGTCGGTGCGACGGTCCCGATGGACCGCCACGCCGACCGGGGTGTCAGTTCGCGCCTTCGAGCAGGCGACGGGCGATGACCTGGGCCTGGATCTCGCCGGCCCCTTCGAAGATGTTCAGGATGCGGGCGTCGCAGAGGATGCGGCTGATCTCGTACTCCAGCGCGAAGCCGTTGCCGCCATGGCTCTGCAGCGCATTGTCGGCATTGGCCCAGGCCACACGTGCGCCCAGCAGCTTGGCCATGCCGGCCTCCAGGTCACAACGGCGGCCCTCGTCCTTGGTGCGGGCGGAGAAATAGGTCAGCTGCCGCGCGATCATGGTCTCGACCGCCGCCCAGGCGACCTTGCCGTGGACACGCGGGAACTCATAGATCGGACGGTTGAACTGCACCCGGTCCTTGGCATAGCGCATGCCGGTCTCCAGCGCGTTCTGGGCCACGCCGATAGCGCGGGCCGCAGTCTGGATGCGAGCGGATTCGAAGGTGGCCATCAGTTGCTTGAAGCCATTGCCCTCTTCCCCGCCCAGCAGGTTGTCGGCACCGACCTCGAAGCCATCGAAACCGAGCTCGTATTCGCGCATGCCGCGATAGCCCAGCACCTCGATCTCGCCGCCGCTCATGCCCTCGGCGGGGAACAGGTTGCCCTCCTCCTCCCGCGGCTTCGGTGCGAAGAACATGGAGAGGCCGCGATAGCCGGGCTCGTCCGGATTGGTGCGAGCCAGCACGGTCATGACGTCGGCGCGGGCCGCATGGGTGATCCAGGTCTTGTTGCCGGTGATGCGATAGCTGTCGCCGTCCTTCACCGCGCGGGTGCGCAGCGAGGCGAGGTCGGAGCCGGTGTTGGGTTCGGTGAACACGGCAGTCGGCAGGATCTCGCCGGAGCAGATGCCCGGCAGCCAGCGCTGCTTCTGTTCTTCGGTGCCGCCGGTCAGCAGCAGCTCCGCCGCGATCTCGGAGCGGGTGCCGAGGGAGCCGACACCGATATAGCCGCGCGACAGCTCTTCCGAGACCACGCACATGGCCATTTTGCCCATGGCATGCCCGCCATATTCCTCCGGCACCGTCAGGCCGAAGACACCCAGCTCGCCCATCTCCTTGACGACTTCGATGGGGATCAGTTCGTTGTCCAGGTGCCACTTGTGGGCGTGCGGGGCGACCTTGTCGTCGGCGAACTTGCGGAACTGGTCGCGGACCATGCCGTAGGTCTCGTCCAGCCCCGGATCACCGAAATTGCCGGTCTCCAGCGCATTGTCCAGCAGCGTCGCGATGCGGGCGCGGACGGCGGCGGTATTGCCGTTGAAGATCAGGCGGCGCACCTCCGGCGTGCCGAGGCGCTGCACCTGGGTCATGTCGATGTTCAGGTCCTGCGGTCGCACGACCTCGCCCTGGTTCATCGGGATGCCGTTGCCGAGCTGTGCCAGATACTCGCCGAAACCGGCCTGCAGCATCAGCTGTTCCAGCTCGCCCAGCTTGCCTTCCGTATCCAGGCGCTCCGCCCAGTGCAGCAGTTCGCGCAGGCTCTCGACATAGGTCGCAACCCAGGCCAGGCCGTGGCTGGCGTACTGGTTGACCTCCAGCAGCTTCGGGTCGATCCGGCCTTCCTCGTTGCGGACCAGCCCGGCAACAGAGTTGATCGCGACCTGCTTGTAGCGGTCGGCGGCGTCCAGCGCGCCACGGCACAGGCGCAGCAGATCGGACAGGACGGGGGATTCGTCGGTGGCACTCAGGACAGGTGCGGAATCGGGCATGGTGGCCTCCCGTAATGTAAGCGGAATGAAGTGATGGCGGCGTTATAGGCCAGAGCCAGCGGCGATGATACAGGCTGCAATGCCGCGCAACGCGACCGGCCTGACGGACATGCCCCTGTGGAGCCGCCTGCCAGGCCGGAATAGTTCAGTTGCGTGCTGTTCCGCAATGTCGGTCAGCACGCGGCAGACGCGAAGTCTCAGCCGTTGCCGGCCTCGATCGCGTCCTCGATGGTGCGCAGGCCGGGCAGCTTCGACGA
>Ga0070728_10000430_pt1 | contig 84467 bp, 77 predicted proteins | sample tdDd471_FD_66723 | JGI IMG/M metagenome (GOLD analysis project Ga0070728, IMG submission 66723) | Marine sediment microbial communities from the Atlantic coast under amendment with organic carbon and nitrate - tdDd47.1 | ecosystem: Environmental > Aquatic > Marine > Coastal > Sediment | place... | reverse complement strand
ATTCATGATAGTGACATGGTATCTCTTCGATGCTTCATGCAAGAAGAAAATGCATGGCAGGGTAAAATATCTATTAGTTTCATGGCGAGGCTGTTGGCAGTGGGTATAAGGTACCCTGGAGGGCTGAATTTTTCCACAATTAAAAAATGGGGAGATCCCGGGACCCTGACGAGACACTGTGCCCTCACCCCGCCTGCGGCGGTCTCTCAAGTGCCTCCGTGCACCCGCGACACTTGAGCGTCCATGCTCGGCGCGCCCACTTCCATTAAGAATTGAAAAAAGGAGAGGGCTCATTGTCATGATACTGGTTGATTTACAAAGGAGACTGTCCATGGTCGTCTTTTCAATTCTACGAAATACAAATTTTTTTTCTCCCCCTCTCCTTTTCTTTTACTAAATGGGAGAGGGGGCCGGGGGGTGAGGGGGAGCTTTCGGCAGTCAATAGCAGAAGTTACTCCGTGTACATCCCTTCAATTTCTTCAGCGTATTTTGTCGAAACAACACGGCGCCGCACCTTCATGGTCGGGGTAATCTCTCCCTCTTCCTGGGAGAACTCCTTTGGAAGAAGGGTGAATTTTTTAATTTTTTCCACCTGGCCGAGTGACGCGGTCCGCTCTTCGATTTTCTGCCGGTAGAATTCGATGACCTCTGGTTCTTTAATCACCTGTTCGGGTGACTCAAAGGCTATGTTTTGTTTCGCGCACATTTCCTTCAGCATTTCAAAGGAAGGTACAATAAGGGCTGAGATGAACTTTCTTCCATCACCGACAATGGCAACATTTTCAATGTAGATTTCTTCTCCTACAAGGAGTTCAATCTGCTGGGGAGAAATGTTTTTGCCGCCGGCAGTGATGATGAGGTCCTTTTTGCGGTCAGTGAGCTTCAGGAATCCATCACTGTCAACTTCGCCGATGTCACCGGTTATGAACCAGCCTTCTTCGTCAAAGGCCTGTTTTGTGGCTTCAGGGTTATTGTAGTACCCCATCATTGCGTGGGGGCCCTTTACCAGGATCTCGCCGTCATCGGCTATTTTTACTTCTACATTTGGTACGATGGGGCCGCAGGTGCCTGATTTTGCCAGGGGGTAGTTGCTGACACAGATCACAAAAAATTCTGTCAGGCCGTATCCCTGGCCGATACGTATTCCTACGGCATTGAAGAAGTCATTGATTTCTGCTGAAAGGGCGGCGCCGCCGCAGTTGAAGCTGATGTTTCTTCCCCCCACAATCTGCTGCACTTTTTTAAGTACCAGGACTTTTGCGATAAAATGTTTAAGGCTAAGCAGGGGGCTGACAAAAGCCTTGTCTTCCTTTTTGAAATAAACTTTTTTCGCGGTATCAACGGCCCAGTGAAAAAGTTTCTGCTTTGCCGGAGACGCGGTTTCGAGGCGGTCGTAAATGGTTCCGTATATCTTTTCCCATATTCTCGGGACGGTGCATCCAAAGTGGGGGCGTACCTCGGCATAGAAATCGAGAAGCTCCTTCGGGTCACGGCAGTAATGGTTTTCCTTGCCGTTTGTAAAGACGCCGTAGGTCCATGCCCGTTCAAAGACATGAGACATGGGAAGGAGGGCCATGGAGACATGCCCCGGCTTCACATTGGGGAAATAGACGTTGGTGCTGTAAATCATGGCGAAAAAATTTCGGTGAGAGAGCATTGTACCTTTCGGGTTTCCCGTTGTACCGGAGGTATAGATAAGGGTCACCAGGTCTTCAATGTCAATTGATTCGATGCGGCTTTTCAGTTCAGGATCTGATTTGGATTGTCTTCCTTTCTCAAGGAAATCATCAAAGTATTCACTTTCGCTGAGAGAAAAATCTATGCGGCGGTCAAAGGCGATTATTTTTTCGAGGGTGCGGCATTTTTTAAAAACCTCGGCAACTTTATCATACTGCTCCTGGTCTCCCACAAAGATGAGTTTGATCCCTGCATCATTTATGATGTATTCGGCTTCTTCTGCCGAGTTGGTGCCGTAGACCGGGACGTCGACCGCTCTGACTGCAAGAACCGCCGCGTCGGCAATACTCCATTCTGCCCGGTTGTGGGCAAAGATTCCCACCATGTCGCCTTTGGATATTCCGTGATCTATCAGCGCTCTGGCTGCAGATTCAATAGTATCACCGAATTCCTGCCAGGTATAGGATATCCATGATTCTTCCGGTTTGTGTTTCAACGCTACCTGGTCTTTGAAGCGGGGAACCCGGCTTAAAATCAGGTTTACAAGGTTTTTCTCGGTACTGCAGAAGTCTTCGAATTCTTTTTTGTAATCAACTGTCATAACTACCACTCCTCACAAAATATGGTAAATTATCCAGTTTAGCTGTCCCTGAAGTGTTTTTAACATCACACTGTTGTTTTGTGAACATAATAAATAATGTCCTCTGGAGGGCTATAAAAAAATTTAATTATTAGTTTAATTTTTAATATTTTAACTGAAAAACATGTTGTCACAAGTGTGTCATGAAGTAAAAGGTGCACTTGAATTTAGTATTGTTTCTTCTCAAGGTTTTTTGCCCTGAAGCTGCAGCAGTACCGAAATTCAGTTGCCTTTGAAAATGAACAGGGCTATGATGCGCCTATGGGCGGTATCTGAAAAGCCCGGTACCAGGAACATGTAATGGAAAAAATTGACCACAGCAGAGAACGTAAAATATTTGAAGAGAATTTCGGGAGCCGCGGGGAGGTTCGTCTTTTTCACGCTCCGGGACGGGTGAATATAATAGGTGAACACCTTGATTATAATGGGGGCTATGTTTTTCCCGCAGCAGTATCGATGGGGATAAATGCCCTGGTGAGGCAGCGGGATGATTCGGTTATCCGCATGGCAAGCACCGCCTTTGCCGATGAGGTTTTATTCGATTTGTCAGGTGATCTTCCTTTCGATAATAATGTAATGTGGGGGAATTATCCCCGGGGCGTTGCGGCTGCCCTGAAGGAGAGGGGTGTGAATCCCGGGGGAGCGGATATCCTTTTTTACACCGATCTGCCGAAGGGTTCAGGGCTTTCCAGCTCTGCCGCCATGGAAGTGCTGATGGCATTTCTTCTGGCTGAGGGTGAGTTTTCAACTGAAGAGGGCCGGGTCGCCATGGCCCTGATGTGCCAGCAGGTGGAGAATGATTTTATCGGTGTCAAGTGCGGCATCATGGATCAATTTGCCGTTGCCATGGGGCGTGCTGATTCGGCGATACTGCTCCGCTCCAGTGATCTTGATTATCGCTATGCCCCTTTTCAGCTGGGAGATCATGAACTGATGATAATAAACTCAAACAAACCCCGTGCCCTTGCTGAGTCTCAGTACAATCAGCGCCGTGAAGAATGCACCGGGGCGCTCGAAGAGATTAGAAAGCATCATCCCCTTGAGGCTCTTGCCTCGGGAGTTGAGGCTGACCTTGCACTGATTGGAGACCCGGTGCTTAAGAAACGGGCCCGCCACGTGATTACTGAAAATGCCCGGACCCTTCAGGCCGTATCGGTGCTTTCAGAAGGGAACCTCCAGGACTTCGGGACCATGATGACCGAGTCGCACCGGTCACTGCAGCATGACTATGAAGTAACGGGCCCTGAGCTTGATGCCCTGGTTGACGCCTCTCTTGCCGTTAAGGGATGCCTCGGGGCGCGCATGACCGGCGCGGGATTCGGGGGATGCACCATCGCGCTGGTTCACAAAGAGCAGGTGGATATTTTTGAAAAGGAAGTTAAAAGGGCCTACATGGATAAAACCGGACTCGAAGGGGAATTTTTTCGGGCCCGTATCTGTGACGGCGTCAGGGAGATAAACTGATATGAAAAAAAACCATGGAGGCTGCCGATGATATTCAGGCAGGGGGTAGTGCTTTTCAGGTCAGGAAGTACGGCATGCAGGGCTTCCTTTAAAATCGGTGAAGAGGAAATTGTTCAGGGGCTTCGTATCGAATCATCGGGCAAAAAAAAGGGGAAGGGCGAAGTCATTTCAGTTTTTGTCGAACCTGAAGGTGATATTACCATCGATGAGATATACCTCGAAACAGTTCACATGTTCAATGAAGAGAGTAAAATTTTCTGTAACGGCTTTCAGAGCTGGACTGACAGCAGGGAATTTTCACCAGAAGAAAAAATGCCCGCCCTGCGCGGTCCCCTGAAGGCCCTGGGTCTTAAATATTATGGTGATTACTTTTTTCATGAATACCCGTCGACACCGGGGCTGCTTCACGGCTACACCTACGGGTATATAAAAGATGAAGAGGGAGTCCTCTTTGTCGGTTCCCAGTCAGAAAAGGAAGGCTACACTATTATCACCGTCGATACGGCCCATAACCTGGTGCGGGTCTCCCGGGACTGGGAAGGCTTGAAGCTTGACCGGCGCCGGGAAGCCTTCTCTCTTTATCTCTGCAGGGGAAAGGAAGATTACGCCTTTGAAAATTATTTTAAAAACTTTGAACCGAAGGGAAAGATTCCCCCTCACTGCACCGGCTGGACAAGCTGGTACAACTACTACACTGAAATTTCTGAAAAGATAATTCTTGAAAACCTGAAGGCCTTTGACGAAGCGGGTATCCCCGGGGATATTTTTCAAATCGATGACGGATACGCGAAGGCCGTGGGAGACTGGCTTGATATAAAAAAAGAATTTCCCCTCGGCATGGGGCATGTCGCCGACTGCATCAAGGAACGCCGCTACCGGGCGGGAATCTGGCTCGCCCCTTTTATTGCCGAAGCGAAATCAAAGCTTTTTAGAACCCGAAAAGAATGGTTTCTCAAAGACAGCAGGGGCCGTCCTGTCAAGGCGGGATTCAATCCCGGGTGGAGCTATAACTTTTACGCCCTCGATATCTACAACGAAGAGGTACAGGACTATCTTGAAAATGTTTTTCACACCGTCCTTGATGACTGGGGCTACGATATGGTGAAGCTTGATTTTCTCTACGCCGCGGCCCTTTCTCCCCCCGCCGATAAAAGCCGGGGAGAGGTGATGTATGACGCCATGGTGCTTTTAAGAAAATGGGTAAGGAAGAAAGAGATCCTCGGCTGCGGGGTTCCCCTCGGTTCGTCATTCGGCCTGGTCGACTACTGCCGTATCGGCAGCGATGTTGCCCTCAAGTGGGAAGATAAACTTCTTACATGGGGCCATTACCGGGAACGGGTCTCAACGGTCAATTCCCTTGCCAGCACCATTGGAAGACACCACCTTAATGGCAATGCCTTTCTGAACGATCCAGATGTATTTATGCTTCGTTCCGAAAACTGCGATATGACTGAAAATGAAAAGTATATGCTTTTTTTGCTGAATAATATATTTGGAGGTCTGCTTTTTACTTCCGACAATATAAAAAATTATACTGAAGATGAGATGTTCAGGTTTCGCTCCATGTTTCCCTTCAGGGAAAAGAAGCTTCATTACGTTTCTGAAGAAAAAGGAAGTTTATCGGTTGATTTTTCAGTAGATTCAAATCATTATATTGCCTTCGCGAACCTGGGCACAGAACCGAAGATGATGTTTCTTCCCCGGGGGCGCTATTTTGCTTCCGGTTCTCATGAAGCTTCCTTTACAAAAGGGGAGATGCATATTACGGTAGAGCCCCGCAGCGCGGTCTGTTTTCTTGATGTGCCGAAGAGCGGCACGGTTGTTGCCGGGACAACGGGGCATCTTTTTCCCGGGAGTGAAGTAATATCGTGCAAAATGAAGAATAATCAGCTCACAGTTAGATTTGACCGCCGTTTCTGTAACAGCGGTGATGTATTTATCAGGGTGCCGTCGGGGGGAGAGTATCGGGTCAATGACCGGATACTTACCGCCGCGGAAACCGGGGAGGGGCAATGGCTCGTAACCTGTTCTTATTCATAATATTTTTTCTTTTTATTTCCAGTTCACTCAGCGGCCAGGAGATAAAAAGGGGATACATCGATATTTCCGGCAAGGGGCTTCTCGAAGAGACCGATGTCTATCTTAAGGGTAAGTGGGCCTTTTTCCCGGGGAAATTCAAGGATCCCTACCGGTGCAATCCCTTCAGGGCCCCCCATTATATTGACGCCCCGGGTGACTGGAACAGCCTTGCGGTAGACGGTGAAGCCTTCGGAGGGGAAAATATCGGAACCTACGCGGTACGGATAAAACTTCCCCGTGGTGGAGATTATTATGCCCTTAAAGTTCCAGAAATGGCGACATCCTTTGAGCTTTTTGTGAACGGCTATCGGGTGGCCCATAACGGTATTGTTGGTACCAGTATCGCCACCACGGTACCATCGTATCGTCCCCTTGAGGTAACCTTCTATGCTCCATGGAAATATATTACCCTGGTTTTTCATATCGCGAATTATCATCATATCAAGGGGGGCATGAAGCATCCGGTCATTATCGGCACGCCGCTTCAGATTCGCCGCCGTTCCCTCTTTCGGCAGTTCCTTGAAATATTTTTACTCGGGTCGGTTTTCCTTATTGGATTTTACCAGGTTTTTATTTCCCGGCAGGTGAAAAGGGATACCGCAGCCATGTATTTTGCTGCATTCTGTTTTCTTATCTCTATCAGGATACCGGTTATTGGTGAACACCTTCTGGTTCAGGCGTTTCCTGAGCTTCCGTGGATGATCAATGTTGTTATTGAGTATCTGACTATTCCCCTGGGGGTAATCCTTTTTACCAGTTTTACCGCCTTGAATTTTAAACATCAGTTTAATCGTTACGCGAAACCGGTACTTCTTTATTCTTCTCTTGCCCTCTGTATTGGTATTCTTGTGATGCCGGGTGAAGTTTTCATGACAGCCCTTCTCTACTATCAGTGGATTGGTGCCGCCGGTATTGTGTACTTAATATTTCTTATGACAGTTTCACTTCTGAAGGGTGAAAAGAATGCCGCCGCTTTCAGTATCGGAAGTTTCTTTTTTCTTGTCTCCCTGGTTCTTGAATATCTCTATTCTAATCAGGTTCTGGGAAATCTTTATTTTTCCAATGCCACGTCAGTGGGACTTTTTGTGCTCATGCTCTCCCAGGCACGGGTGTTGTCGGGGCGCAATAAAGAATCAATTGATGATAGTGAGTACCCTGTTGTAGAATTCCAACAAAAAGCCGAAGAAGAATCCGAGGGCCGGATAGTGGATCTCGACAAGATTCATGATAACATGGAGTTTGCCCGAATGGTTCAGGCTGCTTCACTCCCCGAAGCTCTTCCCGCGGGAGAGGGATACCGGTCTGCTGCCCTCTGTCTGCCCGCTGAAATGCCTGGTGGTGATTTTTATAATTTTCATATCTTCAGGGACGGAACTGTTGGCGTATTTATTGCCGATGTGGCGGGCCATGGCATTGCCCCGGCTTTGACCGCTTCTATGGTTAACAGCTTTTTTTCCTTTTGCCGAGAGTCGGGTCGTGAACCCCGCCGTCTCCTCGAAGAGATGAACAGTATGCTCATCAAAAAAATGGAAGGACATTATTTTTCCGCCGCCTACGGTTACATAGATTTTAAAAATCAATCTATGAAATATGCCCGCGGGGGTCATGAACCTCTGGTGATTTTCAACCGTCATGAAAATAGTATCAGGAGCCTGCAGCCCCGGGGTTCCATACTGGGCTTTGAAAAAAATATTGAGGTACAGGAAGTTGACCTTGAGCTTCATGAGGGCGACCGGATTATTTTTTACTCAGATATGGTCATTAAGGCTGAGAATGAGCGTCATGAAATTTTCGGCATGGAACGTTTTTATCGGCTGATAAAGGAAGACAGGGACGCTGAAGGTACAGCATTAACGGCCCGTATCGCCGAAAGCTTAAGACTCTGGACAGGAAGTACCGGTTACCTGGAAGACGACTTGACCCTGGTGGTTATTGATATCGATTAGCTGCTGGTGATACGGTAATCAGAAGGTGTTGTCTTCCGGGATTTTAAGAAATTCTATCAGCTTTTGCGCCACTTCCTTTCTGTCGAAGTCAACGGAAATGGCGTGATTGCTTCTCGGGGCCCTGAATATTTCCACGTCTTTAGACCCGAGGCGGGTTTCCAGACGGTCCGCCGAATATGAAGGAATCACCTTATCATGGTCTCCCTGCATAATCAACGCCTGTGATTCTATCTCAGGAAGAAGTTTCATGGTATCCCTCATGAATTTATAGGTCTTCCATGCGGGGCGAACAGCCAGTCCCTGATGGTAGCAGATATGGTTTTTTCTGATCTCCGGATCGTTAACTCCCCGGTCAGCGCTTTCTTCCCATATAAATTTTTTAAAGAGTCCCAGGAACCCCAGTGTGTAGAGGCGCCAGTCACTGACTCCTGCAGGGGTTGAGAGCAGGGCTATCTGCTCTGTTTTAAATTCATGAGCAAGCCTGAGGGCAAAGAGACCTCCCATGGAGAGACCGACGATAATTATCCGCGGCGCTCTTCGGGAGAGCTCCAGATAGGCTTCACGCGCCGCGCCGTACCACTGCTCAGGTGTTGTTGCGGCCATCTCTTCAAGAGACGTACCGTGACCCGGATAGCGGGGAATCGAGACAGAGTAGCCGTTGCGGATGATCATCTCTCCCGGATAGCTCATTTCGCCGGGAGAGCCTGAAAATCCATGGAGCAGCAACACGCCCGGGGCGTGGTCATTGATGTGAAAGACCGCTTCGGCCCCGGGTATGACAGCTGTTGGTGTTTTCATGTTTTTGCTCACTATGCCTCAGACTGTTTCATTTCGGCAGCCCGTTCTTCCATCAGCTTCGTGAGGGCATCACGGTCAGCAGTTATATAGAGAGCAACCATAAAGAATATCAGTCCGCAGGGGATCCACCAGAAGATTGAGAAGTTCATGGTGAAGAGAAAGCCCGTTGACATCAGCAAACCGCCGATGGCAGGACCGAATCCCTGACCAAGGTTGTCAGTGATGTTGAAAACCGCAAAAACTGATCCCCGGTGTTCGGGCCGGTTAACGTTCATCAGGATTGCTTTTACATTAGCCGCAGGAACAGCAACAAGGAAACCGCCGACAAAGGCAAGGGCATTTATAAGAATAAGCTCAGAGCCTGTAGGGTTACTAATGTTCAGGTTGACCAGGATGAATGGGAAAATAACTCCTATCAGAACGCCGGTGCCGCAGAGAAGGGGCATGAATTTCGGTTTTTTGTTATAGAGCTTTTGCCCTATAAAAGCAAAAAAGATTGAGCCGATGATTGTACCGAGTCCGAGAAGGTTGAAAACCGTAGTGGCTGCTTCTTTTGAGAAACCTCGTTCTCTCTCAAAAAAAAGAATCATCCAGAATCCGAGAAGACCCCAGGGGATAGTACCGGGAATGCCCTGGAGAAATGTCCAGAGATTTGTTCTGTTTGAGAAGATGACTTTAAAGTCGCTGAGGGCGATCCGGGGTTTGTAGGCCATTCCTTTTTCTATCAGGTCTTCAAGTGCCTTTTCTGTTCGTCCCCGTTTCGGCTCTTTCGCATAGAGGGCAAAGATAATTGCGATGGGGAAGTTTGGCGCTGCTGCCAGGATAAATGCAATTCGCCAGCCATGGGTGTTGGTGAGATATCCTGCCAGGGCGGGGCCCAGAAGCATACCGATAGCCCAGGCTATGCCAAGCCATGCAGAGGCCGGGGCGCGATGTTCTTCGTTGAAATAATCTGATATAAGTGAAAATGATATGGGATAAATCCCGCCAATGCCGATACCGGTGAGCAACCTTAAGATGACAAAGGATTCGATGTTTTGTGTAAAGTATGGAATTCCAGTGAGAATACAAGGGATTTCACCTATAAAAACAGTCATGAGAAGAAGTTGTTTTCGGGATATTTTGTCGGCAAAATATCCGAAGAAAATACTGATCAGGGCACCGACAAGGGTAAAGGCAGAGCCGATGAACCCCAGTTTTATATCGGATACACCATATTCTTGTGAGAGTTCAGGAAGGATTGCCGACATGATTCTCTGGTCAGCAAATAAAAATACTGACATGAGAACAAGCAGTGTGAGGGTAACCTTGTCCCGTGTGGTCATTTTTGCGGCCATAGCACTATTCTCCTTTCTTTGTCTATTATATGAGCGTAACAGCAGTATCGAGAAAGAGGATGCCAATAATACATCATTTCTCACTTGAAGACAAGTTTAATATTTTGACACAGGTGTGTCATGCAAAAAATGTGAATTATGAAGAAAAACTTCGATATCGATATAACTGTATTGGGGAAATGATGTATGGGGGTTGTTGGAGCTCAGAGCCGCAGATAGGGAGGGGGCTCTGATCCCTCCTTATGTTACGGGGGTCTCTTTTGGTGTCTTAATTTTTCGCTTCACATAGAGCTCTTTTTCAACAACAGCAACTACTTCACCGCTCTGGTCGGTGACATGGGCGGTAAAGAGGGGATAGGCCGTGTCGCCCTGGTCAGCCTTCTGGCGGATTTCCTGGTATTCTTCCCCGGGTATGTAGAATTCTGCAGTAATGGTACCCCGGGCGGGTTTTTTGAACTGAATCTTCGCGCTTCGATCCCAGATAATGTAATCAGGGCCCAGGTTTTCGATAAGGAGCCACATGAAGTGGGGGTCACACATTGAATAAAGACTTCCCCCGAAATGAGTCCCTACATAGTTGCGATTGTACCACTTTAGCTTTATGGATGAGATGATACGTTTCCCATTATCCTTAAAACGAATTCGGATGCCAGCTCCCCGATAGGGTGGGTATATGTTAATGATCTTCTTGCTTATTCGTAACTTGAGTGTCATGGCCTTTTCCTTCCTTCACGAGACGCTGTTGAAGTATCAAATATCCAGTGGTTTTTTGTCAAGCTAAAGGGGTCTTGACCCCGCAGGAGGCTCTGACCCCGCAGGAGGCTCTGACCCCGCAGGAGGCTCTGACCCCGCAGGAGGCTTCAGGATAAAATTTGCTCTAAAGGCTGTTAATGTATTGACATTTTTGTCTCAATAAAATTTGTATCAATGTACATACATTTAAACAAAGTTTGGGAGGATTTATATGAGCGACGTAAAGAAGGGAAATCCCGCGGTTGTGGGACTGGCGGGTTTTGGACTGACAACTCTTATTCTGCAGTTCCATAATGTGGGATGGTGCGGTATCGGACCGGTTCTCGCCATGGGGCTGGTTTTCGGCGGTTTGGCTCAAATGATCGCGGGTTTTCAGGAGCAGAAAATGGGAAACAACTTCGGCTACAGCGCCTTTGTTTCCTTTGGTGCATTTTGGATTGGCCTTGGTATTATCTGGATTATTAATTATTTTGGTATCTATAAGCTTTCCACCACTGATGTGGGCTGGTACCTGGTTGCATGGACCCTCTACACTGCTATCATGTGGGTTATCTCTCTGCGTATTCACGGAGCCATGGCATTTACCTTTACACTGCTGCTCATCGGTTTTATTCTTTTGGATATCGGACATTTCGGTTATCCGATGATGAATAAAGTTGCCGGTTACGAGCTGATGGCCTGCGCGTTCAGCGCCTGGTACATGATGGCGGGCATTATTATGAATGATGTTGCGGGGAAAGAAATTTTGCCAATGGGCGGTGCCTGGGTTAAAGGTTAGAAATGCATTCAAAGGGTGTCCCGGCCGGGACACCCTTTTTAGTATCTCTTCTTTCATCTATTTTTACTACTTGCATTTTCTGCTTTTTCGGTAAAAAATAATACAGGAATATTCACAAAGGGGAAATAGGATGAAACGATTAGTTGTTTTTTTATTCGTAATGACCGCTGTGGGGCTTGCCGCGAAAACTGTTTTGAAATTTCACGGCAAGGGTATCCGTAACTGGGCACAGAACCAGGAAACCATCTGCATCACGGTGAATGCAGGAGACCTGAATGCGAAAAAAGCGGGGGCTGATAAGGTCTGGGTTGTCCTGAGCGCCCGTTATCTTGGAGAGCGTTTCTGGGCCGTCTACCCTGAGTTTACTGAAAAGTGTATTGTAGGGAAGTCTTATGACTTCAAATGGATTGAGGCTACTCCCCTTTCACCGGGACAGGTGACTTCAAATAATTTTAAAATTACCGGAGCCAGGGGGGCCTATTACGGCTTTGTATTGGTTGAAAAAGGTGGGATTCTTTCAGTTGTAGCAGGGGAAAAAATCGGAGGAACAAGAGAATATCGAAGCGGATTTCCCGCTGATGCTGTTGCTGTTCATAATGCGATTCCTCTTGAAAGAAAATGGGACGACGACAAGAGATACTTATGTAAATAAAATGCCTTTTAAAAAGGGGAAGGCGCTGGAGTGCCTGGAGAGTTGCTTCAGGCATAACGTCCTCTCTGGAAAGATTTACTTGTGTAAAAGACCCCGCAGTATGACTTCAATGCCGCGCTCGTAGATGCGGCGGATATTTTTATCCACTTCGTTTTTATGGTAGGCCCTGATGAGAAACATGACATAGACAGACCAGATAAAGTCTGCCGTGCCGTCAAGATCCATGTCAGGCTGAAAAGTTCCCTCAGCGATTCCAGTCTCTAAGACTGCCCGTATCATTTGAATTGCCCCCAGGTTGATGTCACGAAACCGATCTTCACCAGGGCTTATGGTGAAAATATCCGGGTCGAGCTGAAGGAGAGACCGGAGCTCCTGGTGGGTGGTCACATAATCAAATGAAGCGAGGGCCATGTTTTTAAATCTTTCAATCAGTTCCCCTTCATCGGCAATGGTTTTGGCGGCATGGTCCCGCCAGGTCAAGAGGGCCCGGGAAACGGATTTCTGGTAAAGGTCTTCTTTGTTTTTTACGTAAAAGTAAATGTTTCCCGTGGTCATACCGCAGTCACGGGCTACCTCTTCGAGGGAGGTTTTTCGATAACCATAGTGAGAGAAGTGTCTCAGCGCCGCGGTTAGAATTTTGTCTTCTTTCTGTTCACGTTTCATATTGAATTATTAAATAAATGCCTTAGTTTTTTAATAATTCATTTTTATCAGTGGGGAAGTTAATGTCAAGCTGAATCGGTGCAGGAGTGTTCTGTCACAGGGCTCTGTGCAGCTATCAGCTTTCCGTTATTGTCGAGATCGCCTGAAGGTAAAGGTGAACCCGTCATTGGTGAGCAGGGACATTTTCTCTCCTTCAATGTGTATCTTTGTCTTGACCGGTTTTTCATCTTTTACTTCAAGGGTCAGCTTGTTCCCTGAAAGGGTATAGGTCCCGGTGACAATTTTCTTTTCTTCTTTATGATGCCAGGTGAAAGTCCCGTCCGGGGCAGGGGAAAATATAATAAGTCCCGATCGGTTATCAGGAAGAGTATTTTTGAAAAAGGGAGCAGGGTTGCTGATTGAGGTGCTGGTCCATGTGCCGGTTATTGAAGCTTTGGGTGTCGAGCATGATGCGAGAGTCAGGGCAGTAATGATGATTATAATGAATTGATGCAGTTTTAATCTTTTCATGGTATTTGTCTTCTCCGGTAATGTAAAAAAATATTTTAAATTTAAACTTTTTTCAGAACCAGTGCCTCAAAGGGCTGCAGGGTGATGGTATCTTCCTGCAGGGATGAGCCTTCTGTCCGATGGGTCCCCAGGGCGACGTTCCATTCTGTATAGTCTTCAATATCAGTGGGTACCGGTTTCTTTGAAAAATTCAGGATAACCGTAAAGGCTTCTTCCTTCCCCCCCCTGATATACATGAGAAGATCTTTGTGAGATGCAAGGAGCTGCCAGGTGCCCGTCTGCATCGCCTCACTTTTTTTTCTCAGGGTGATGAGGCTGCGGGTAAATTCGAGAAGCGAACCGGCTTTGCCCCTCTGCTCTGCCGCGTTTGTAACGCCGTGAGATTCGGGAATCGGAAGCCAGCTTGTTCCCGTGGTGAAGCCCGCACCCGGTGAGTCGTCCCACTGCATGGGGGTTCTTTCCGGGTCTCTGCCCGGGTGGAATGGCCAGTATTTTTTTCCCACCGGATCGACGATTTTAGTTTTTGGTATTTTTCCATCGGTCATACCGAGCTCCTCCCCGTAATAAAGAAAGGGAGTGCCCCGCTGGGTCAGCAGGAGGGTATTGAGAAGCTTCGCCTTTGCAACGCTTCCCTTTGCCAGGCGGCTCATGCTTCTGCTCTGGTCATGGTTTGAAAGGACGTGACAGGGCCAGCCTTCAGCCGGTATGGAATCGTACCACCGGGAAAGTATTTTTTTAAAGTCAGGAGCTTTGAATTTCGCGTAAACCGGGGAAAAGTCAAAGGCCAGGTGAAGCTCATCAGTTCCATTGCCCAGGTACGATGCCGAGGTCTCCGGCTCCATGACGCCTTCATTGGGGTAAATTTCTCCTACCGTCATGGTCTCCCCGTATTCGTCCATCAGTTTGCGAAGATCCCTGAGAATCTCATGGGTCTCGGGGCGGTTTCGGTCGTAGTCATGACGCTGCATGTCGTGGCGCCGGGGATTGGTTTTATGAAACCAGTAGGGATTGCTGCGGAACTCCCGGTCTTTTACAATGTAGTTGATCACATCGAGACGAAAGCCGTCGACCCCCAGGTCAAGCCAGAAGCGGATATCTTCAAAGATTGCTTTTTTCAGTTCAGGATTACGCCAGTTCAGGTCAGGCTGCTCTTTAAGAAAGAGGTGCAGGTAGTACTGTTCGGAATGGCGGTCCCATTCCCAGGCGTGGCCCCCAAAAGCGGCCATCCAGTTATTGGGGTATTTGCCCTCGGTGCCCTCATGCCAGATGTACCAGTCCCTTTTTGGGTTGTCCCGGTTTGAGCGTGATTCAATAAACCAGGGGTGGAGGTGTGATGAATGGTTTATCACCATGTCCATGACGATGTGAATGCCCCGTTTGTGGGCTTCGGCAACCAGTTTTTTAAAATCAGTAAGAGTACCGAAGGCGGGGTCGATGCTCCGGTAGTCTGAAATATCATAACCGAAGTCAAACATTGGTGACAGGTAAATGGGAGAGAGCCAGATGCCGTCGATTCCCAGGTCTGCAAGGTAGTCGAGCTTTTCGATGATACCGGGGATGTCGCCGATTCCGTCACCATTGGTGTCGTTAAAGCTGCGGGGATAAATCTGGTAGATGACCCCGTGTTTCCACCAGATGAAATCTTTGTTCTTTTTGGCCATGGTTAACTCCCCGGGGAAAAATTTAATTTTGAAATATAATAGATACGAGAATGACTCAGTTGTCAATCCTATTATTGAGTTCTCCCTTAAAAACAGTTTACAAAAACAGGAGAAGCTGAGACGTGTATGGAAATCATATCATTAAAAAGGAATTTCCTTGACCGCTGATTATATGAAAAATAGAAAATTTAAAAAAGAGACTCTCGGGATCCTTCTTCACAGTCTCGTGTTTTTAAACCTGGGAGTATGTACCCTCTGTCTTTTTATTGTAAAGCCCTTCTGGTTTCACAAAGAGTGGTTTATGTTTGTTTTTATCATCACATGCCTTTTTCTCTGTATCTACAGTTTTTCCATTATTTATTTACTGTATAAAAAAATATCAGAGGGGAAGGTCCCGTCTCTCTACCGGTTTCGTTATTTGTATCCTTTTGTTTTTCTGGCCGTTAACGGACTTCTTGCCTTTGTGATTGCCGGGGCGGGAACATCTATACTTAAGCCCACGTTTCAGTATGTTTATTATGCCTGGCGTCTTCCCTACCTGCTGGCTCTTGCGGTTTTTCACAGCTATCTTACGGTAGTTATTTTTCAGCGTGGCCGCGGCGGGAAGCTTCTTGTAAAGCTTCGAAGTATTGTCGGTTCTGCAGGGACCGCCTTTGCGGTGGGACTTTTTCTTTTTAACGCGGCAGAGCATATCAGCGCCGGAGATAACAGGGTTTTTCCTAATGACGTTGTAGAGAAAAGAAGCCCTGTCGATTTTGTGAATCCTGTTGCCGGGAGTCATGAACCCGTCGTGAATCAGGGGCTTCTTCCCCTTGTCGCTTTTCCTTACGGGAATGCCGCCTTTGCCCCGATGAACCAGGATACTGAATTGGCCGGCGAGTCGTACCGTTATTATAATAGGAAAATTACCGGTTTTCTGTTTCTTCGCCGTTATCCTGACGGAAGGGGATTCTTTCCCCAGGGGGCAGTGATGGCGGGAACTGGAAAGGTAAAGTTTCTCCGCGAAAAGCGGGGCTTGAAGTACCGGCACCGCGACGAGATATCTTCCCCCCATTTTTACCGGATAATTTTGAAACCGGGGAGCTCCAGAGGAATATCCGGGGAGATGACCACGGCACGTCGAAGCGGTATGATGCGGTTTGTTTTTAACGGAAAAGAAACACCCTGGTTAGTCATTGATGCGGGATCCTTTCATAAGGGAAGTGTTGAATTTTTCATTAAGGGGACACAGGGTGAAATAACTGGTCGGATTAGCACACCGTTGAAGGAGCCCGGTCATCATGGCTCTGTAGTTGTTGAAACTTTTTTTGTTATACAGAGTGATGTTTTACCCGCAGAATCGGGTACTTTTAAAAGGGAAACATATTATAAAGGCGGATCGGCTGAAAAGAACAGAAGGGTTGGGGCTGTTTTTCGGTTTGCCTCGCGAGAGATTAAAAAAGTTCACCTTCGCTTTGGTACCTCTTCACTGAGCATCGATGATGCCAGAAATAATATAAGGCGTGAAATCGGAAGAAATGATTTTGAAACCATTAAAAAAAATGCCCGCATGGCCTGGGAAAAGGCTCTTGATATACCACTGGTCCCCAGTGCAGGGGAAAAAGAAAAGGGAAAATATTATACTGACATGTATCGGGATATTCTCAGGGAGCCGGCTGAGCAGTGATTCCCGGACATAATTGATAAGGAGAGAACAATGCATCTCTTTGAAGAACTTAAAAACCTCAGTAAGCAACCGAAACTTTTTGAAAAATATACCACCCCGGAGCTCTGGAGTGATCCCTGGGTTTCTCAACAGATGCTGCAGGTTCACCTCGCTGAAGATGTAGATCTGGCTTCAAGAAATCATGCCTTTATCGAAAAATCAGCACACTGGATAATCGAACGCTTCGGCCTTTCTGCAGGAAAACGTATTTGTGACTTCGGTTGCGGTCCCGGACTCTATACCACACACTTTGCCCGTGCCGGTGCGTCAGTCACCGGGATTGATCTTTCAAAAAACTCCCTTGCCCATGGAGCCAGACAGGCGGAAAAAGAGGGTCTTGATATTCGCTATACAGAAGCAAACTACCTTGAGTACCGTCCTGAGGAGACCTTTCACTGCGCTGTGATGATCTTCTGTGACTTTTGTGTTTTAAGCCCCAGGCAGAAGAAAACCTTTCTGACTATGGTAAGAGACTCTCTTGAAGCTGGTGGATACTTTTTACTCGATGTCTTTTCTCTAAATTTTTACAACCAGGCAGAAGCGTCAAACTCCTGGAGCCTCAATGCTGAAGGGGGCTTCTGGTCACCTGAAGAGTACGTCGAGCTCTACAGTCTCTTTAAGTACGAAAAAGAAAAAGTCCTGCTTCATAAGTACACAGTACTCGAAGAGGCGACCCGCCGTGAAAGCTTCAACTGGCTTCAGTGCTATGATAGGGAAACCATTGCGAAACTTTTTGAATCAGAGGGTTTTACTGTCAGGGAGATTTATTCTGATGTCTCGGGGAAAACCTTTGATGAAGGATCGCCGGAAATTGCACTGGTACTTGAAAAAGTTTAATTTTTAGAATTGAAAGATTGTTTTGTCAATGCTATAGTATATACTCTCAGCGAGGTATACATGGCTTTAGAGAGAACTACAGCAGAAGAATTAACTGTCGGTATCGTAGGCGGTGGTCGGGGCGGACAGTCTATTTTAGATATTTTTAGCAGCAGCTCACAGTGCCGTGTCAGCTATATTGTTGACCGAAGTGCCGCGGCACCTGCCTTTAATTCAGCCCGAAAGGCGGGGATTGAAACTTCGACCTCTGTTAAAAATGTGGTAGAGAGCAATTTTGTAGACCTGGTCGTTGAGGCTACGGGGATTCCCACAGTTTTAGAGGGAGTTAAGGCATGGGCTGATGACAGAACTCTTATTCTTAGCAGTAAAATAGCCCTGTTGATTTTTAATATAATGAATGAAAGCCGCCGGGATACCTTTCAAGAAGTTCATTGTGACATCAGCAATATCAGAAATTCAATCGAAGAAGAAACTGGCAGAGTAAAGCAGACCCTCTTGCAAGTAACCGATATTTCTCTCAATATGAAACTTCTTTCATTTAATGCGGGGATCGAGGCTGCCCATGCGGGGAAATTTGCCAGAGGTTTTTCGATAATAGCCCAGGAGTTCGGTGCTATCTCTGGCAAGACCCGAAAACTTGCCGATGAAGTAAATGATATTACCGATTCGATTGCCGGGCTGACTGATGAAATTGACCGGTCACTTGAAAAATTTAAATAGTATTGGGGGGGAGAGGAGTAATGGGAATGGAAATTATCTTTAGGCCAATCGGATATGTTCACCATGAGCATGAATCAGTCCCCCGGCACTGGTCAGTTTCAGATCTCGAAGGCCGCCTGGAGATCGACCCGATCTACCTGGATGCCCTTGCTGATACTGAAGCCGGTGACCGGATAGTTGTGCTTTTTCATTTTGACAAGAGTCCTGAATTCGGAGCATCATTTTTAAAACAGACACCCCCGGGGCGTGATGCGCCGAAGGGTGTCTTTGGTATCTGCTCGCCGGTTCGCCCCAATGCTCTGGGGCTTTCGGTAGTTGAGGTGCTTACAAAAGTTGAATGTGTCTTAACCGTCAGGGGAATCGATATGCTGGACGGCACACCGATACTCGATATTAAGCCCCATGTTACCGGTGCAGTGGGTTGATTTTTCTTTATTGCTGGTTAAATATCTTTTTCAGGATGACCCGGGTAATCATGTAGGTAGGACGAATGCCCTCATCTCCCAGGGCCCCTGAACTGAGAGTCTGGCCGCTGAGAAGGGGATTGTCAGAGGCGTAGTAGGCGTAGCGGATCTTGACATTCGGGGAGATATGCTTTCTGATTATAGCGGCGCTGATGGCCCGGTGATAATGCCCACCTTCCATTTCGAGTCCCACGGCTTTCCAGCTGGTGCGTTGAAATTTTTCCAGTACATCGCGGTTCTGCAGTGAAGTCCCAAGGACTGTCACGATGGGGCCGGTATACACATCTATGTCATCATCAAAATCATCTCGTGTCAGGTCGTTGTCTACCGTATAATTGTGAGGAGTACCCTCGAATACATGGGCTGAGGCGAGCATCAGGTCGCCTTTTTTGCCGGGGAGAATGCCGGCTTTTCCCATAATTGAAACAGATGAAATGTTATAGAAGACGTCCCCCGTTTCCGCGTGGAGGGGACTGAGAAGCTCTTCAAGTACTTCAAAGGCCTGGGCACCGAAGGCGTAATCCATAACTACCAGTACCGGAGCATCTTTTTCGCAGTCATTGGGAGGAAGTGACAGCGATGGATGAAGCTCAAGGTTTTTAAGGCTGCAGGTGTCGATAATCTGACAGTCAAGATATGTTCCTTCATCATCGGTGATTTCAATAAGTCCATGATTTAAAGAAAATTCTCTGACCAGGTCATATTCTTCCTTGCTTTGGGTTATGAACTCGTAGAAGTCGAGGTCGCCGTCTCGTCCCTCACGCGCTGCATAAGCGAAAAGTGAATTCATTACACTGTGCATGTTAGCGCTGATTACATGTATGGGCCGGTTCGCCAGTTTGAGGTCTCTGAGTTTTGTTTTGATGATGTCGGCCCACCGGCGGCCGTAGCGGTGACTTCCGATCATTTCCCGAAGGCTTGGGGTAAAGTAGACCATCAGGTTGCTTTCACTGGCAAGGCTTTCCTCTTCGGCGCGGCGGCCAAGGCTGTAGATGATGTTAAAGATCCCCATGTTGCTGTTATGTTCTTTTCGGCTTTTTTCCAGGGTGAGGTAGGTCTCCCGGGTGTCCTGGAAGGTGCGCCCCAGGATAATTGAAAGATTCCAGAGGGCCCGGTCAAGCTCAGGCCCTGACATGTTTTGAGCCGCAGCGTCTTTTTCAAGGGTCTGCCATTCTCTCGTGATGTTCTTGGTACCTGCGTGCATCTGTTGCCGTATTTTTTCGGCTTCGATGGTGAGAAAGGTGATGTGGGTCAGGATGTCGTAAATTTCGCTCATGCCCCGTGTAATGACAAAGGACATTTCATTTTCGCTGACCCGGTATGATGTGCGTCGTCGTCTCAGGGGTGTTATGCGGTCAAAGGAGGTGTGTTCAAGGTCTTCCTGGGCGGTAAGGATAACATGGGTGCATTCTTCTATGCCCCTGGGGAGTCGGTCGATGACATATTCGAGGCCCTTTAGCTCAATGATGCGGGGATCGTTCATGGTGCCGTAGATCTCCGGCGAGAGGGTCTTGAGGCTGTCGGCAAGGGTCTGACCCGAGCGGCCCGATGGTTTATAGTATCCCCGAAGGGCAAGGGCATCTGCCGTTGTCTTGAATATTCTGATGGCCATGCGGGACCGTTGGGCTTTGCTCTTGGTTTTCAAGGTTACTTTCTCCCGGAATTTTATTCATGTCATCTTTTCACCTTTTGTCGAGAGAATCAAGGGTAAATTAATCATTGACGGCTTTTGTAAACTTCCTCACCAATGAAAACTCAGTAAAAATGTTTTTGGAGGGGAAGATGATCTCATTTTTAATATATGCCGCGGTAGGTGCCCTGCCGGGTTTTCTCGCCGGGCTCCTCGGTATTGGTGGTGGCGTTGTCATAATACCGATGCTGGTCTTTGTCTTTCCCCTTCACGGGATTCCCGGCGAGGTGATAATGCCGATGGCTCTCGGGACCTCGATGGCCAGCATAACCTTTACGGCGATTTCGAGCTTTTATTCTCATCACCGCCGCGGCGCGGTGCGGTGGGACGTGGTGAGACTTATTACTCCCGGTATTATTGTGGGAACCTTTTGCGGCGCCGCCGTTGCTGCCAGAACTTCTACTGAAAATTTAAAAATTATTTTTATTCTGTTTCTCGCCTGGGTAATTTTTCGAATGCTCGCGGGGAAAGAACCAAAACCGAACAGGGAACTCCCCGGCAGGGGGGGGATTCTTTCTGTGGGAACAGTTATCGGCGTTATTTCAAGCTTTGCAGGAATCGGTGGCGGATCGCTTTCGGTTCCTTTTATGATTTCATGTAACGTTCCGCTTCATCAGGCGATCGGCACTTCGGCGGCTATTGGCTTTCCTATCGCCTTATCCGGGGCAGCCGGCTATATTCTCAACGGTCTCGGGAATGACCTTCTTCCTGGACTGGCCCTCGGGTATGTCTATCTTCCCGCGCTTCTCGGAATTATTCTGGCAAGTGTACTGACTGCTCCCCTGGGTGTTCGCCTGGCTCACCGCCTTCCGGTCGAAAAGCTGCGGATGGTATTTGCCCTCCTGCTTGTTGTTGTTGCGGTTAAAATGGCCCTGGGCATATTTGGAAATTAAGCAGACAAGGCGGCTGATATGATTAAAAACCTTCTCTTCGACTTCGACGGAGTCATCATGGATTCCAATCCGATTCGTACCTTTGGCTTCAGGGAAATTTTTAAAGAATTTTCGAATGAGCAGGTCGAAGAACTGATCCGTTACCATGAGTACAACGGCGGCATTCCACGCTTTGATAAGATCAGGTACTTCTATCGTGAAATCCTGAAGCGGGATATTTCCGAAGAAAATGTAGAGGAGTATGCGGGGAAGTTTTCAGAAGTTATGAAAAGGGAACTGGTAAAGAAGGAGTATCTTATTGAAGAGACCCTTGATTTTATCAGGCTGAACCGTGATAAATATCGAATACATATAGTTTCGGGCTCAGAAGAGAAAGAGCTGCAATGGCTCTGCGGGCAGCTTGATATTGATTCCCTCTTTATTTCTATTCACGGGAGCCCCACCTTGAAACCCCTGAATATACGGCAGCTTCTTGATGAATACCGGTATGAAAAGTCAGAGACTGTCATGATCGGAGATTCAATTAATGATTATGATGCGGCCCATGAAAACGGCATAAGGTTTTTTGGGTTCAATAATAGTGCTATGGGAGAGTATTCTGAGTACTATATTTTGAGCTTTTCTAATCTTAATCTTGACGTACTATAGCTGAAAAGATAGACTTAAGTGTGTCTTTTTATTTGTTTAAATAGAAAGAATGCACTGCATTGGAGGTCATGATGAAAGGATTTATGGCTTATTTTTTACATTCTTACCAGGATCAGGATTTTATCACCCGTGTCCGCAGCCGGATTGTTTTTTATCTTACCTTTCTGGTTCTGTCTGTTCTCGTTCTTGTAATGATTCTAACCGTCGGTGTAATTCAGGATAAAGACAATAGAATAGGTGTACTTATTCCCCTGGGTATAGCGCTTATCATCACTTTGCTGGTTTTTATTTTTCTGCGCAGAGGGAAACTCGTAGTCGCCTCGAATCTTATTATTATTATCAGTCTTAGTGCGGTATGGTCAGTAATCTTTACAAGCAAAAGCAAGGATTTTTATACACAGCTTGATACTATTGTCTTTGTCATGATAATACAGGTTATTGTTCCCCTGCTTACAAACCTTCGGGGTATTATTATATATAATGCAGTGATTCTGACTGCTTTTGCTGTTTTTGTCAAAGTTGTTCTTATTGATACACTCCAGCTGCAGGGAGTGCTCTTTGGCGATTATGTTATGGATAACAGTATTAGTCTGGTCACTATAGCCGCTCTGACCTTTCTGATATATAAAATAAATGATCAGGCTCTTCAGCGTTCTGAAACAGAAGCGGAAAAGAATCGTGAGCAGCTTAATGTTATTTCTAATATTCTTGAGTCAGTTCAAAAGACCTCAGAAAAGCTTGCCCTCTCTTCCCAGGAGCTGTCGACTGCCTCGAGGGTTCTATCCGGCAATGCTCAGAGCCAGGCTGCCTCATCAGAAGAGATTACTGCTACTGTTGAAGAAATCTCCGCAGGTGTAGACAATATTACGAACAGTACGGTCTCCCAGACCTCAAGTATGGATTCGCTTCTCGTCAGAATGGATGAATTCTCGGGACAGGTTGAAAAAACCAGGGGCGAGCTGAAGGATCTTCTGCAGCAGACTGAAGAAATTACCAGCTACGCTCAGACCGGTGACAGCAACCTGAAGCTGATGAATGAGAGCATGCTTAAAATAAGCGACAGCTCCGGTGAGATGAGCAATATTATCAGTATGATTAACGATATCTCTGATCAGATCAATCTTCTTTCCCTGAATGCAGCAATTGAGGCAGCCCGGGCCGGTGATGCGGGACGGGGCTTTGCTGTTGTTGCTGATGAGATCTCAAAGCTGGCTGACAGAACATCTCAAAGCGTAAAGGAAATCAGCAGCCTCATCGCGGGAAACAACAGTGAAATTATAAATGGCCGAGAGAATGTAGAAGTAACCGTCGGCACCTTGAATAAGATTATTACCGGCATCAAGGGAATGTATGATATGATGCAGGGGATTTCATCTCAGATTACTGCCCAGGTTACGGTAAACAGTGAAATCCAGAAAGAAACCGGGATGGTGAAAGAACAGTCTGATACCATCAAGATTGCAACGGAAGAACAGAAAACCGCGTCAGAAGAAATCGTAAAATCCATCAGTACGATCAATGAGGCAAGCCAGGCCAATGCCTCGGGTTCTGAAGAGATTGCGGGAAATGCTGAAGAAATTGCCGCTATAGCCGACCAGCTTAAAAAAGAAGTGGAGATCTACGGGGCTGAGTAGGTCCCGTTGTCTATTTAAAAGCGACGAAGTGCATCGTCGCTTTTAAGCCAAATGTCTTTCCAGCCAGCCTTAACTTCCTTTCCCCTGAATTTTTTCAAAAGTCCCTTTTTTGAAAGAACCTGTTGACAGATCACCAGATTCTTTTTTAATGGTAGTACCAATGAAGCAGTTTTCCCTAAGTAATATGTGCAAAATGACTTAAGTTGACGGTTTTGGGCTATATTGCGCTTTAAATGTCCTACCAATGAAGGATGATAATGGAAACTTCCGAAAAAAATGTAAAAAATACTATAATTTTTGAGCCCGCAAGGGTCGGAAGGGCAAGTGAGAATATTATTCTTCAGATTGAAGCGGCAATTCTCCAGGGACGCATCAAGCCCGGTGACCGGCTGCCCAGTGAACGTGAGTTGCAGCTTCAGTTCGGCACAGGCCGCGGGGTGGTTCGTGAGGCTTTTCGGGTTCTTCAGCAGAAGGATCTCATCGAGGTAAAAAAGGGTGCCCGGGGCGGCGCCTTTATCAAGCAGGCCGATGTAGCCAATGTCAGCGCGTCTCTGGCCCTTTTTTTGAAACAGAAGAATATCAGCCCTGAGCAGACTATTGAATTTCGTGAGTCGATGGATCAGGCAATTGCCGTACTTGCAATCGCCCGGGGCTCCCGGAATGATAAGGCCCGTCTTGTTGATCTCGCCTTTCAGCTCGAAGAGGCTGTCGAGGTCGATGTGCCTGAACAGGAACGGGTCAGCGCCATTGACCGGGATTTGAATATTCTTCTCGCTTCGATGACCGGCAACCCGGTATACGAATGGGTGATGCGGGCCATGCAGGCGGGTTTCAGCTCCCATGATTACGCCCTCTATGAGGATGTGCAGTTTCGGTCCATGATTGTCTCAAACTGGAAGGCCACCGCAAGGGAGATAGCCGCCGGCGAACCGGTAAAGACCGCAACGCTGATTTCATTTCATTATAAATTGCTGCGCCAGTGCATAGAAGAAAAGAACGAAGAGTAAGGTGAAGGAAGTACACGTATTTTTTGGATATTTTACGTATGGAATAATATTAAACGATGGAGATTTTCTATGAAGAAGAAACAGTATGATTATATTATTGTCGGGGGCGGATCCGCAGGATCTGTTCTGGCCAACCGTCTCAGTGCTGACCCGAAGAACAAGGTGCTGGTCATCGAAGCGGGGCGAAAGGATCACCGCCTCGATTTCAGGCTTCACATGCCCGCCGCATTGACCTATCCCCTCCAGAGCCGCATGTATAACTGGTGGTACGATTCAGACCCTGAACCCAATATGCATAACCGCCGTATTTATCAGCCCCGGGGCAAGGTGCTGGGCGGTTCGAGCTGCATTAACGGCATGATCCATATCCGGGGGAATGCCATGGACTATGAAAAGTGGGCCAAGATCAAAGGCCTCGAAGAGTGGGACTATGCTCACTGTCTTCCTTATTTTAAACGATATGAGTCCCGGATGGCGGGAGCCAGCGAGTATCAGGGAACCGGGGGCCCCATGTATCTTTCGACCCCTGAATGTGACGGTCCCCTTTTTAAGGCATTCTTTAAAGCGGTACAGGAAGCGGGTCATGAACTGACCGATGATGTCAACGGCCACCGGCAGGAAGGTTTCGGTAAGTTTGATGCTACCATCTACCGGGGACGGCGTTTTAACGCGGCGCGAGCTTACGTGCATCCCGTAATGAACCGCAGCAACCTGACCATAAGCGTCAAGTCTCTCGCAACCAGAATTCTATTCGAAGGAAAACGTGCTGTCGGTATTGAATACCGGAAAGGATGGCGAACACGAAAAGTATATGGAAAAGAAATCATCAGTTGCGGTGGTGCCATCAATTCGCCCCAGCTTCTGCAGCTTTCCGGTGTCGGTAATAGTGAAGAGCTGAAGGCTCTCGGTATTGATACGGTTCATAATCTTCCCGGTGTGGGTGAAAATCTTCAGGATCACCTTGAGCTCTATGTTCAGTATGCCTGTAAAGAACCGGTCTCTCTTTTTGAATCCCTGAAATTTTACAATCAACCGATGATCGGGGCAGAGTGGCTTTTTCTGAGAAAGGGCGTTGGAGCCCAGAATCATTTTGAGGCCGGCGGGTTTATCCGGGGCAATGACAAAGTCAAGTACCCGAATATTCAATTTCATTTTCTTCCCCTGGCGATCCGCTATGACGGTTCAGCCCCGAGAGAAGGCCACGGCTTTCAGCTTCACGTGGGCCCCATGAACAGTGATGTTCGCGGTCATGTAAAAATAAAGTCAAAGAATCCCCGACAGCACCCGTCGATTCTCTTTAATTATTTATCAACAGAACAGGAACGAAAAGAATGGGTTGAGGCTATTCACGCGTCACGAAATATTATCAACCAGCCCGCCTTTGATCACCTTAGGGGCAAAGAGCTCGCTCCCGGCATTGAGGCTCAGAGCGATGAAGAGATTCTCGACTTTGTGGCCCGAGAAGGAGAGAGCGCCTATCATCCGAGCTGCACCTGTAAGATGGGCTATGATGATATGTCAGTTGTCGGTGCAGACTTTAAGGTTCATGGTGTAGAAAATCTGCGTGTGGTTGACGCCTCTGCCATGCCGGCGGTCACCAATGGAAATATCTACGCCCCGGTAATGATGATGGGAGAAAAGGCGGCTGATATGATTTTAGGCAACACACCCCTTGAACCATCAAGTGCGGGATTTTATCAGCATAAATCAACACCGAAAAAGAAAAAGGCGGCTGCAAAGAAAAGCACCCGCAGCAAAGCAAAAAAGAAATAACCCGGCAGGGGGAGGGGAGACATGGATACAAAAAAAATGTTTATTGGCGGCCAATGGGTTGGCGCTGCCTCTGGCAAAACAAGAAGCATAATCAATCCCTTTAACCGTGAAGTGATTGCCGAGGTCTCTGAGGGAAACCGGGATGATACGAAGGCGGCAATTGCCGCGGCTCGCCAAGCCTTTGATCACGGCCCCTGGCGGGAAACGTCCGGCTCTGAACGGGGCAGCCTGCTGATGAATCTGGCGGATCTGGTGGCCCGGGATCACGGTGAACTGGCGCGCCTTGAAAGTCTCGATACAGGGAAGACCCTCGAAGAATCCCTCTGGGACATGGATGATATTGCCGGAATTTTTCGGTATTACGCAGGCCTTGCGGATAAGGATGGGGGGGAAGTTATAGCCTCGCCTGTCCCCGATTCTTCAAGCCTGGTGGTCCGTGAACCGGTAGGAGTCTGCGGGCAGATCTCTCCCTGGAATTATCCCCTGCTTCAGGCATCATGGAAAATGGCGCCCGCCCTTGCGGCAGGATGTACCGTTGTCATGAAGCCGAGTGAAATTACTCCCCTGACGACTATAAAGATTACCGAACTGGCAGAAGAGGCGGGCTTCCCCATCGGCGTGGTAAACCTGGTTCTTGGTCCCGGACTCTCTGTGGGGTCAGAGCTTGCGGAGAGTCTCGATGTTGACCTGGTCTCCTTTACCGGGGGCATCGAAACCGGGAAAACCATTATGCGCGCCGCGAGCGGCAATGTGAAAAAAATTGCCCTTGAGCTCGGGGGGAAGAATCCACATATAATTTTTGCCGATGCTGATTTTGACGCGGCAGTTGACGCGGTGCTGAACGGTGTTTTTTTTCATGCCGGCCAGATTTGTTCAGCCGGTGCCCGGGTCATGGTAGAGAAGAGTATTTCTGATAAATTTACCGCTGCCCTGAAAGATCGGATGGGAAAAATTAAAGTGGGCAACGGCTTTGATGAAGATACTGAAATGGGGCCCGTGATTTCAGAAGAGCACCTGGCTAAGGTTGAAGGCTATGTTGCCATGGCAATTGAAGAAGGCGCAGAACTTGTTCTCGGGGGAAAACGACCCGATGATCCGAAACTGAAGGATGGCTTTTTCTTCCTCCCCACACTTTTTACCGACTGCACTAATGATATGCGTATTGTTCAGGAAGAAGTTTTTGGCCCGGTGATTACTATAGAGACTTTTGAATCAGAAGAAGAGGTCATTGCCCGGGCAAATGATACGATCTACGGACTCTCTGCGGGATTCTGGACCAGTGATGCGGGGCGTATCGGGAGAGTTTCAAGGGCCCTCAGATTCGGGACGGTGTGGGTTAATGATTTTAATGTTTACTTTACCCAGGCGCCCTGGGGAGGATTTAAGCAGTCAGGCTTCGGCCGAGAGCTGGGGAAAATCGGCCTCGAAGAGTATACCGAGGCAAAACATATTTTTCAAAATTTTAAACCGGAGCCCCTTGGCTGGTTCGGCAAATAGTTGAGGAAGGAAGTTATGACCAATCTTATCTTTTTAAGGGACATTGCTATCTTTATTGTCGGTGTTGTTCTTTTTGAATTTATTCTTGATTATAAGCTTCCCGGAGAAAATAACTGGCTGCTGTTCTTTGTGGCTATTCCGATTATCTGGGCGACCCTGACGCAGCTCTGGACATCATATGGGTATAAAGACGCGACAACACCCCTGCTGTACTGGATCACCCATATACTTGGAGTCATGATGCTTTTAAGTACGGTGTTTCTTATCAGTGCTGTTTTGAATACCCTTAATGATATACTTGATCCGGTGGGGATTGTCATGTTTCATGCTGTTGGATGGACCGTTGTTTTCGGTTTGATTGTATATGATGCCGTGGATTTTAACCGTAAGTAGGTGGGGTATTTTCTGGAGGCCGGTGTGGTATATGACACCATGGCAATAGTCCTGGCCATATATTTTTTAAATAGTAAATTGCAAAATATTTTTTGTGCCTCCATCACTCTTAATCGAAAAATTCCCTTTTAATTGTTCCGCAAGCATTTTTACCAGAATTATTCCGAACCCGGTTGTTTTATTCGTATCAAATCCTTCAGGCAGACCCACGCCGTCATCCCTGAGGGTTAAGACCGCTTTATCACCATTTCGTTTCAGTGAGATGAAGATGTTCCCTGAATCCATGCCGGCAAAGGCATACTTCATGGAGTTAGTGACCAGTTCATTTGTTATTGTTCCCAGGGGAGACAGCCTTTTTACTTCCATGATAAAATCATCACAATCCTTATTGACTGAAATTTTTTCTTTTTCCGGGAAGATGTCAATAATTGATGTCACCAGGTCTTCAATATATTCTTTAACAGAGAGTTTTTCATATTCGTCCGCAAGGAGTAGTTTGTCATAGATCTGGCGCATACTGTCGACTCGCCCTATTGCGTCTGCGATTATATGTTTAGATTCTTCGTTTGTAATCGAATCGGCCTGAAGACTTAAAAGACTTCTTATTGAATTTATATTGTTTTTTATGCGGTGATGGACTTCCCTGAGGAGTACTTCTTTCTCCCTGAGCTGTTGTTTTATTATCCTCTCGGCCTCTTTTTTTTCTGTAATATCCTGTGTAGCGCCCCGGAGAGTAATTGTCTTTCCGTCTGAATCCTTTATTCTCTCACCATGTATCCATATCCACCCGTTAGTACCATCTCCCTTTACCGTTTCAAGTTCAAGTTCATAAGGAGTTCCGGTCTCAACAGTTTTAGTTATAGAATTTGATAACCTCTCCCAGCTGTCAGGAGTAAAGAACTTCATGTGTTCAGGAAAAGACGGTGGAGGAAGTGCGGGATCTAAATTATACATTTTGTATAATTCTTCAGACATGACAACCTCATTCGTTGCGAGGTTCAGGCGCCAGCTGCCCACGTGGGCAAGTCGCTGTGCTTCTTTCAGGTCTATGTCACTCTGAAGCAATGCTTTTTCAGCCTTCTTTTGTTCGGTTAAATCTCTGAATTCAACAACCCGTATGCTTTTTCCCATGTAAGGAATATTTCGAGCCTCAAGCCTGATAGGATACTCGTCTCCGTTTTTTTTCCGCCCAATCGCCTCGTAGGGATTTTCGTATCCCGAAAGAATATTGTTCATTACCAGGTCGCGAGTCCCTTCTGAAATAAGCAGCAGTCCATCCATGCCGATGAGCTCTGTAAGAGGATAACCTGTCATTTCTGAAAGTCCCTGGTTGGAGTCGAGAATTACTCCTTTATCATGTATCGCGATACCGCCAAAAGATGCGTTGTGAAGAGCCCTGAACCGGATCTCGCTTTCTTTAAGTTGCTGCTCAGCCTGTTTCTCTTCGGTGATATCGTGATAGTTGCCTAATATTCCCTGAATGTCGGGGTCGCACAGCAGGTTAGCTGCAGTAAAATGTATCCATCGGTAACTTCCATCTTTATGTCGGTACCTTACTTCCAGGTTTCCCACTGCGTTTGTTTCTTTTGCCACTTTGAGCATGAACTTCTTCCCGGATTTGATATCTTCGGGATGAATATTGTCCCAGGTGCTGTTGCCCACCAGCTCTTTCGGTTTCCAGCCAAATAGCTTTTCAACGTTGGGGCTTTTGTATCTGTTAACTCCATCTTTATCTATTATAACAATAACATCACCGATATTAGCCATCATCTTTTCTTTGAGCTTTTCCGCCTTTCGGAGTATCTCCTCGGCACCTTTGCGGGCAGTGATATCACGCACAATCACGACTGTAAATAATTCATCATGCATCGTGTAGGTTGAAACATGGACGTCCATTTCAAACTCACTTTTGTCTTTTCTGTGTCCGCGAGTTTCATAAAAACTGGGCACTGTCTCGCCAGAGGCGCGGCGATGTACATTGCTAATGATTTTTTCATGCTCTCCGGGAGCAATTACGTCGATTATGGATTTGCCGATCAATTCTTTTTCTGAAGTATATCCAAAGAGTTTCAAATAAGCAGGATTGACAAATACATGTGTACCGGCTTTAGACACACCGATGGCATCCACGGAATTCTCGAAAATAGCACGAAATTTTGTCTCGCTTACCCTCAAAGCCACTTCGCTTTGTAATATTTCCTGCTGAGACTTTACCAGTTCTTCGTTTGCATTTTCCAGCTGTTCATTGGTCGTTTCAAGTTCCATCTGCTTGTGATTGACCTTTTGTTTTTCATCAAAGAGCCTGAAGGCCATCTTGATCGATGCGTCAAGGACCGTGATGCCTGAGTTCTTCACTACGTATCCGTAAGAGGTGATCTTTTCGGTCTTGTCGACAATTTCCGGCTCAATGTGTGATGACAGAAACACTATCGGTATGTCCTTCTGTTTCAATATTTCTTCAGCCGCCTGGGTGCCATCCATCCCGGAACCGAGATCAATGTCCATGAGAATCAGGTCAATTGACTGAACGCTTTTTGTGGCTTTTTGTACCGCGTCCTCCCCGTTTAATACATGATGGACGTTATAGCCATATTTCTGAAGATCCTTCTTTTCAGCCATTGCCGTAATTGCTTCATCTTCTACGAGAAGGATTCTTTTGGGTTGATTCTCAGCCATTTACTATGCTCCGGTCATTATTGAAAGTTTTCAAAAAGACAGCGTTTCGGGTGAATATGGTTATAGTGTTTTTTGCTGTAGTGATTATAGCAAATTATCCGCTAATGTCAATATAACAGTTTTTAAGGAGTTTTTTGCCTGATAATTCTGCTGGTTGGCTTGGAGTCTGGTCAGGCATACTGTCTCAGAGCCATATTTTCAGCTCATAACAATCGACTGGCGGGATGTTCTCTTTAGCAACTTTTCTGATGATGAGTTTGATTATAATGGCAGGGCGCCTATAGGTGCCTTTGTTTCATGGTGCACAACGAAACAAATTCAAATCCCCGAACACCATCAATAAAACCTGCGGTATAAAGTTAATCCCCCATACCGCATATACCTCTAAGTTCTTTACTTATTAAGGAAAAATCCGAACAGCCCGAACCCCCCCATTGTTGTTTTTTTGATCTCCTGATGGCATTTCTTGTACAACATCAACCTGTTTCGCACACTCGATATCATAATCCTCGGATGAAGTCCAGTAGTATGTGGCGGTAAAACCGCTTAAACTACCTGTATGTAAATTGTCTACTATTGCAAGCGCTTCTTCTAATGAAGGAAGAAACCAGTCGTCATATCCTCCGCCATTATACACATCGCAAAGCTGTGCGGCGCTGGCGGTATGGCCGCTCTGGTCTATGATAGCTGTTGTGTTGGCTTGTCCTGTTCCAAAATCCCGGCTTGTGGTAACCGATGCAGTCGTAATATTACTCCAGGTCGTTGAACTGCTCTGATCGGTTGCAGCGACAACCATTCCCCCGCCTTCACCATCATTGTAAAACAGATACCCCCCTTCAAGCTCGGTTCCAAAGGTTTTGCCCGAATTAAAGGTAACGACTTCTCCATAGCCTGTTACTGAATTGCTGTCTGTAGCGTAAGCCCTGACATAGTATGTTGTGTCCTCAGTAAGCCCGGTTATTTGAGCATTTGAGAAAACGTCATAGCTGCCTAAGTCTGAGTCCTTTGAATCGGCAATAGTTGGTACTGCATTGGTGCTGCTCCAGCAGACTCCCCGATCTGTTATTGTTATTGGTTCGTCAGGTGTGGTGACATCTCCACCTCCTGTTGCTGATGTGCCTGCAATGGATTTAGCGTAATCCGGCATGCCTTTAATTTCATGTGTTGTTACCTGCGGAATAGGAAATGTGGATGCAGAACTTGAATTATATGCATGATACTCATCATTATATGACATGCTAACTACATTAAAATAATACCGGGTTCCTGGTAGTAATCCACTTACTGTATAAGTTGCTTTATCTCCTTTCACTAAAATAGAACCGTTATTTTCGCAGCCCTCAAGATCTTGTATATTGTTTAAGATTGAATGATATAACGTGTGATATGCGGGCCATATTTCCTCCCATTCCTGATAATCAAACCATGGGATTCCCGGGGTATGTGTTCTGTCCACTGCCTGTGTAGAGAGAGGCCAATGTACTGTAATTGAATCTGGTCCAATTGCAGTGTAGCTGAGATTCGAGGGGTAGGGAATATAGAAGTATGTAGGTTTTGCAGTATCACAATTTGTGAAGATGAATAAAGATAAAACGCATGCAGTCTGTATTATCTTTTTAAAAAGAGGTGATACATGTTGAAAGGAAGTTTTAGCTTTTTTCATCGGGTTACCTGTTGTCTTGATGACAGAATATTCTCATGAAGCATAGGGTAATTTAAAATTATTGGCAACAAAAGAGAGCTTTGTCAAGTGATTTACGCTCATTTATCGCAATCTGTAACCACCAGACCGATTGGCAACCAATGAAGGTTTTCTTCTTGACAGCTCATCTGATGAGTGACATGAGTTACCTTTGATGATAAAAAGCTCACCGAGGTGCCCATGACCCTTCCACTCCGAAAAGTAACCGCCACCGAGGCAATTGTCGAAAGCCTGAAAGAACGAATTCGCACCGGTGAATTTAATCCCGGCGACCAGCTTCCCAGCGAGCAGGTAATGCTGAAGGAATACGGCGTCAGCCGCCTGACCCTCAGAGAAGCCCTTGCGCGCCTGGCGGCACTTGGTATTATCCGGGTACAGCATGGCAAGGGTGCCTTCGTTGCTGAGAATATCAGCATCTCGGCCCTTGATAATGTGCTGATTCCGCTTTTTCCTAATTATGATGCGGCCCGCATGCAGGATCTTGTCGAGGCGAGAAACCTGATAGAATCAGAGGTTGCCGCCCGGGCCGCCGAGGTCCGCAGTGAAGAAGATGTACAGCTTCTTCAGGAGCTCCTTGACTACGATGACGAAATTCTCCAAAATCCTGAGCTTTTCGCGGGCCGGGACTACGACTTTCACATGGCCCTGGTCTCCATCGCGGGAAATCAGTTTTTTATTGTGATGTATAGGGCCCTCTACCAGCAGATCAAATCGTTTCTTGTGCAGTATGCTCAAAGCATCGAAGATCGGCGCGAGGCGATGAACCGTCACCGGCCGATACTTGAGGCTATCATAAATCAGAATGTTGAAGAGGCGCGGATCCTGGCAAAAGAACATGCAGGAATCTGTGCTTCCTTTATAAATAATTTTCTACCAGAAGAGGGAGACAAAAAATGAAAAATAAACTCGATGTTTTAAAGGATACCCTGCTCATGGGCCCGGGCCCGTCATGTGTACCACCAGAAGTATATGAAGCCCTTGCCCGGCCCACCATCGGGCACCTTGACCCCCGCTTTATCGACATCATGGATGAGATCAAGGTACTGCTTCAGCAGGTGATGAAGACCGATAACGCCCTGACGATTCCCATGTCAGGTACCGGTTCTGCGGGAATGGAAACCTGTTTTGTTAACTTGATTGAGCCGGGAGACGAGGTGCTTGTTCTGAAAAACGGCGTCTTTGGTATGCGGATGGAAGATCTCGCGGGCCGCCTCGGGGCGAAGGTCGACACCCTCGAATTTGAATGGGGCACCCCCGTACTTCCTTCAAAAGTGAAAGAGCAGTTGGCGAAAAAAGATTACTCAATCGTTGCGGTGGTTCATGCCGAAACCTCTACCGGCGTATGTAATCCTGTTAGCGAAATTTCTAAATTATTGAAAGGAAGTAAAAGCCTCTTCCTTGTTGATGCGGTCACCAGTCTCGGGGGCATGCCCGTCGAGTGTGACGGCTGGAATGTTGACGCCATCTATTCAGGCACCCAGAAGTGTCTCTCCTGTCCTCCGGGACTGGCGCCGGTCAGTTTCTCCGCCCGCGCCGTTGACAGAATTAAAGCCCGAAAAACAAAGGTGCCCAACTGGTACCTCGACCTGACCATGATCGTCAACTACTGGGAAGGAAGTAAACGTGCCTACCACCATACCGCGCCGGTTAACATGCTCTATGGATTGTACCAGGCTCTGTTTAATATTGTAGAAGAAGGTCTTGAAAATGTTTTTACCCGGCACCTTGAGGCTCACAATGCACTGGTCACCTCCCTTGATACACTCGGTATGAAGATGCTGGTTGATGAAGAGTACCGGCTTCCCATGCTCAATGCCGTGGTGATACCTGAAGGTATTGACGAGGCGGCAGTCCGTAGCAAACTTCTCACCGACCATGATATCGAAATCGGCGCCGGCCTCGGACCCCTGGCGGGAAAGATCTGGCGTATCGGTGTCATGGGTCATACGGCTCGAATTGAAAATATCGAAAGGCTGACGGGAGCATTGAAGGCCGTAATCAAATAATTAAAAAAACCAGGGGGCTCTGTTATGAAAACTATCGATGTACCGGCACAAACCATACCTGTTTTGGCCGAGACCGATGTACTGGTTATCGGCAGCGGTCCCGCTGGTCTCTCCGCGGCAGTTGCTGCTGCCCGTGAAGGGGTCGATACCATGCTGGTTGAACGCTATGGCTGCTTTGGGGGAAACATCACCCAGGCCATGGTTGGAACCATCGCCTGGTATCGAAAAGAAAAGACTATTGAAGCCGGGGGCCTCGGGGTTGAATTCGAAAAGCGGGCAATAGAACGGGGCGGCGCCCTGAAAGATCCCGAATCTGACGGCCGGGGAGTAATTCTTGAAACTGACCTTTTTAAAGTTGTGGCCGATGAACTTCTCAGTGAAGCGGGCGTCACGCCCCTTCTGCACTGTTTAACCGTTGATGTCATACTGGAAGGGGATGCAGTTAAAGGCGTTGTTACAGAAAGCAAATCGGGACGGCAGGCCATAATGGCAAAATGTGTTATCGATGCCACGGGAGACGGTGACGTCGCCTTTCGCGCCGGGGCTTCCTTTGTACAGGAGCCGACAGAGAAGCTGATGGCCGCGACTACAAGTTTCGGGTGCAGCGGTGTTGATGTTGACGCCTTTCTCGGTTATGTCAAAAAGAATCCTTCGAAATTGAGTGACTGGGCAAAGGATACAACGGGAAAGGAAGATAACGATTTCTCAACATGGATCGTTGAGCCCTTTAACAAAGCCAAAGAAGCAGGGGATATGCCTCCTGATGCTCCGATAGCCGGGTACTGGGACGGGCTCACTGAAGCCGGTGAGGCAACCAATATCAATGTAGCCCATGTCTTTGGCGTTGATTCAACCCGTGTCCAGGACCTTACAAGGGCTGAAATCGAGGGGCGTAAATATGCCATGTGGGCAGTGGAGGCGCTGAAGAAGTATACTCCCGGTTTTAAAAAGGCCCGCTTGAGAACCTTTAATTCATCAGTAGGTGTTCGTGAATCGAGAAAAATTAAATGTGAATATACCCTTACAGAAGATGATGTAAAAAATGAAGCACGCTTTGATGATTCTATCGGCGTATGCCCTGAATTTTTAGACGCCTACAGCGTCGTCGTGATGCCCACCACAGGAAGATATTTCCAGTTTCCTTACCGGGCCCTTCTCCCTGAAAAAATTGATAATCTAATAATTGCCGGACGCTCAGTATCTGCTGACCGGATAGCCTTCGCGGCAACCCGACAGATGATGTGCTGCACGGTAACCGGTCAGGCTGCCGGGGCCGGGGCTGCAATTTCTGTGAAGGAAAATATCTCATGTAGAAATATAGAAATTACAAAAGTACAGGATGTTCTGAGAAATCAGGGTGTCAGAATCGACTAAAGGAGAAATGGATGAAAAAACTTCCTGTCTATGGTCTTGTTATTCTTACTCTTGCGAATATGCTCAATTACCTTGATCGAAACCTTTTTAACTCACTTGCTCCTGAGATACAAAAGGATTTGCTTCTGTCAGATTTCCAGGTCGGCCTTCTGGCCAGCGCCTTTACGTATATCTACATTATTGCCTGTCCATTGATGGGTCTCCTTGGTGATAAGTATAAGCGGCCAAAACTGTTATCGATTTCTATTATGATGTGGAGCTTTGCAACCGGGCTGGCGGGCCTTGCCAGAGGTGTCTGGACAATGGCTATTGCCCGGAGTTCCGTAGGAATCGGTGAAGCGGCCTATTCAAGCATCGGCCCGAGTCTGGTAGAAGATTATGTGCCGAGCAAATGGAAAGCCAGGGCGATGGGAATATTTCTTGTTGCCGTACCGGTGGGCAGTGCCCTCGGATATCTTCTTGGCGGCATGCTTTTTGGTGCTGTCGGGTGGCGAATGGCTTTTTTTGTTGTCGGTGGTCCTGGTATTTTAATTGCACTTGGTGCTTACTTTATTAAAGAACCGAATGAAGACCTGGGTAAAAATAAGGATCCTTTTTTTACTGAATTAAAAAACAATCTGAAGGATTTAATTCATAACAGAAATTACATGTATGCAGTGGCTGGATATACCGCCTTTACATTTGTAGTTGGTGCGATGCAGGTCTGGATGCCTATGATTATCGTAAGAACTAAAAATATGGATCTGGCCAATGGCGTGATGATGTTTGGAGGCGTTACTGTTGTTTCTGGAATCATCGGCACCTTTGTCGGATCCTATCTTGCGGATAAGCTGAGACCAAAGATACCGCGTATTCCCATTCTGCTTTGTGCAATTTCTATTCTGCTTGGAACTCCATTTGCGGCTTCAGTTCTTTTTATTGATGACCAGATGTGGTTTTTTATAGTTCTGTTTATCTGTGAGATATTTCTTTTTGCGAACACTACCCCGATAACCATTGTGCTTCTTGAATCAGTTCCTGCAGACCAGCGATCAATTGCAATGGGACTTTCTGTTTTAGCTATTCATGCATTTGGCGATGGTATTTCTCCAGCCCTTATCGGGTACGTTTCAGACAAAACAGATGTTATTACAGCGAGTATTTTGCTGCCCATCGGTCTGGTAGTCGGATTTGTTTTCTGGTATCTCGGTTACAAAAAGTGGGATGATCCTGTGAAAACAGCTACGTAAGTCTCAGGACTGAGGGGTGTCTCTATTGATGGCGCTCCTCAGGTGCAAAATACTTTTTACAGTTAATCGTAACGGTATGGGTGTGCCCCTGTGTGGGTTCACTGATAACCTGGATGCCCTTGCCCTTGATAAGCTTAAAGTAGTGGCCACCATTTATTATCAGCAGGTGCTCATGGTCAGCATCACCCTTGAGAGTGTAACCCAATGCCTTATTTTTTTTCAGGTCTTCTTTTATCGCATGGCGATGATTGCTGCAGACATGTATTTCAAAACCATACTTTTCGCAGTCTCCCCCGATTATTGCTGAAGGACATCCGGGGCTGAGGTATTCATCGGGCTGAATTGACTTGCATCCACTCAGGATGAAGAACAGAAAAAGGGATAAAATTAATATGAAAACCTTTGAGGAATTTTCATTTTTAAAGAGCCCTGGGGCTGTTGAAAATTTCTTGAATTTATTCATTTTAATATGTCTCTTCGATTTAAGGATAAACTTATTATACTGATTAATCAATAATTATTTTTATCTTCCTTCTCTATAAATGAAAAATTTTCTGCAAAGTCAATACGTTTCTGAATAGAAGGATGGCTGTAGAAAAGAAATTCTACCAGTGGGTGGGGGGCCCGGTCTGAAAGGTTCAGCTCTGCGAGCCGATCCATGGTAGTGATAAAGGAAGTTTTGTCTCCTGTAGCATTAAGGGCAAAGGTATCTGCCTCAACCTCATAATAGCGGCTGATCTTGTTGGTAATCGGCATCATCAGCAGACCGAACAGGGTAAGGAAGAAAAAGAGTACCGGAATGGCAGCAAGATCAGAAAGACCGGAAAATCCCATTGCAGAGATGGTGTGCTGATAGACCGCACCACAGGCATAGAATGATAGAAAAATGATAACAGTGCTGAAAACAAGGTTCTTGAGAATGTGGCGGTACTTGTAATGACCTACTTCATGGGCAAAGACCGTGGCAATTTCTTCAGGCGTGAAGTCTTCAATCAGTGTATCACTGAGAATGATACGTTTGCTCTTACCGATTCCGGTAAAACCTGCATTGGCTTTTTTAGTATCTTTGCTCATGTTAAATGAATATATGCCTTTTATGGGGATTTCATATTTGCTCAATAAATCGGCAATTGGTTTTTTGACTGCATCGTCTTCCAGTTCTTTGAATTTATAGAAGAGGGGGAAAATAATGACCGGTGCAATTCGTGCCAGAAATACTGAAATGAAAAAGATGAAGAAGCTGAAGTAGAGCCACCAGAGATCACCAGTGGAGCGGAGAAAATAAAAAAAGACCAGGGCCACGGGAATGCCGATGACCAGTCCGACAAGGGTACCTTTCAGTTTTTCCCATGCCCATTGAAAAAAGCTCTGGTTTGATAGGCCGAAACGGTGTTCAAGGATAAAGCCCCCGTAGAAGTCAAGGGGGAAGCCGATTATTGAGAGCCCGATGCCGAAAAGGGCGGCAAATATTAGAAACTGCAGGTATGGATTTGTGTGTGCTGTTATCGAAATATCAGCTGCAGTTTGTGCAATCCCGCTGAAAGCGATGAAGGCAATAGCGCAGAGACTCATGAGGGTATCTATAACAGTAAGACGTATTTTTATCTTGTTGTATGCTTTCTGCTTTTTCTCAAGAGTGATGCTCTTTTCTGGGACCTGAGTTTCGAGTGTCATTGTATCTGCTTCCTGTATGTTGCTGATTTTCTAAGTTCAAGGTTTTCAGAGCATGCCTTTTCTGGCAAACATTTTATAGTTGCGGAGGGATAATCTTCTGGCTGGAGATAAAAAAAGGCCTCCCCGGGGGGAGGCCTTTTTTTATGGGAGAGAGTCCCTGTTACTTCAAGGCTCTTCCGAGGCTGAAGGCTTTCAGGTTCATTTCAATGAACTTTTCCTTCACGAGAGACTTGATGGCGTCTTCCCACTGTTGTTCGGTGAACTCAAGGTGATTTGAAAGGACTCCAAGCATAACAATGTTGAGAGCCTTTCTGCTTTTAACTTCCTTCAAAATATCCTCGGTTTCAACAACTTGAAGATTTTCTGAGTTAGTATTAAGCCATTCCTCGAGATCGCCCGGATATTCCATGGCACCCGTCTCAACCGGTGCGGGATTTACCTGAAACCTGTTTACGATCAGGGTTCCCGTCGGTGCAAGATAATCGAGTTTTCTCATTACTTCAAGAATCTCAAGACTTACTATATAGTCAGCTGTTCCCTTTTCGATAAGGGGTGAATAAACCTTTTCTGAAAAGCGGACGTGACAGTCAACACTGCCTCCCCGCTGAGCCATTCCGTGTACTTCTGATTCTTTGACGTCATAGTCGGCGCTTTTGGCCACTTCCATGAGAACCTTGCTGGCAAGTATTACTCCCTGGCCCCCGACTCCTGCAAAAATTACATTCATTCTTCTGGTCTCCTACTTATGAAGTATACACCGTCTCAGTGAAATAATCACTGATGGCTCTTCTGCGGCAGTTTCTTCCTTTACCACTCTTTCAAATTCTTCAATGTCTTTCGGGTCTACGGTTACGACCCGTTTGACTCCGCATGCCTTAGACATCATGGCCAGATCGAGTTCATGGGTTTCTTCTCCCATCAGGGTTTTTCCTGTAGAGGGGTTCTCCTGCTGACCCGTCATGGCGGTTACCCGGTTGTCAAGAATCAGAACTGTTCCGGTTCCCTTGTTGTAAACCATGTCTATCAGGGATGTAATGCCTGAATGAACAAAGGTCGAGTCACCGATCACGGCTACAGATTTGCGGGCGATCTCGGGACCGTGAGCTTTTTCCATTCCGAGGTGCATGCCGATACTGGCGCCCATACATCCCTGGGTATGCATGGCAGAGTAGGGGGGCAGTACGCCAAGGGTATAACAGCCGATATCTCCATTGACATGAAGGTCAAGTTTTTTTAAAACATTAAAGACAAAGCCGTGAGGACATCCCTTGCAGAGTCCTGGAGGCCGGGGAGGAATCTTCGCTGCGTCATAATCAGCAATGTTTCTTTTCGGCGCTGTTCCGTTTAAGGCCTGGTCAACAATCTCCGGTGTCAGTTCAAGGACACTGGGGACAATGTTTTTCCCGCCGGTCACTTTGATGCCAAGGGCCTTGACATGGTCTTCGATGAAGGGCTCGAGCTCTTCAACGATATAGATTTCATCAACTTTCGATGCAAATTCTTTGACCATCTCATCAGGCATTGGGTAGACCATGCCTATTTTTAGCACTGAATCTTCAGGACAGGTCTCCTTTACGTACTGGTAGGCAACGCTGTCGGTAATGATGCCGCGCTTTGTTCCTGCCATTTCAATCCGGTTGATGCCTGAATTGTTAGAGTATTCTCTCAGTGCGGGTATCTGCGTGCTTTCCTTGTATTGATGACGGGGACGGGCATGAGCGGGAATCATGACAAATTTTTTCGGATTACGTACGAAATCTTTGACCGGTACTTCCTTGGGGTCTTCCAGTTCAACGAGGCCCTGAGAGTGGGCAATACGGGTCGTTATGCGAACGATTACCGGAACATCAAATTCTTCAGAAATGTCAAAGGCAATTTTCGTGAATTCCTTTGCCTCCGCTGGATCAGAAGGCTCAATCATCGGTACCTTGGCGGCCCGGGCAATATGCCGGTTGTCCTGCTCATTTTGAGAACTCCATGCTCCGGGGTCATCAGCATTGATGATGACTAATCCTGCGTTGACTCCCGTATAGCTGAAGGTGAAAAGAGGGTCTGCCGCTACATTGAGCCCCACATGCTTCATGGCTGCCAGTGTTCGTGCGCCCGCTACTGAAGCCCCTGCTGCTACTTCAAGGGCGACTTTTTCATTGGGTGACCACTGGGCTTTAATATTTTTATGGTTATAAGCTATTGCTTCGAGAATTTCCGTACTGGGAGTACCGGGATAGGCGGTTGCTACGTGGCAGCCCGCTTCAAAGGCTCCCCGGGCAATAGCTTCATTGCCGAGTAATACTTTCTTTGTCATCAACTATTCTCCAATAATATTTATTTTGCTGACTATGTTGTAGCCTTCTTTGTTGAGGGCTTTTTTTGCCGCTTCGATGTCATCAAATCTGAATATCATAACCGCCTTGTCCTGGCGTTTTTCAGTAAAGGCATACATGTATTCGATATTCAGGTTCATCTTTGCAAAGGTTTCGATCGCCTTGTAGAGTGAGCCTGGAGTATCATCGATTTCAAGGGCGAGAACATCAGTAGTCGAACAAGTGATCGACTGTTTTTTTAATGCCCCAACCGCTTTATCCGGGTCATTTACAATGAGCCGCAGTATGCCGAAATCGCTTGTTTCGGCGATGGTGAGGGTAATAATATTTATATTCTCTTCACCGAGTATTTTCAGAACATTTTGAAGGTGTCCCGGCTTGTTTTCTACAAATACTGATACCTGAGTTACGTTCATAATAAGCCTCCCGTGTGCCTTTAAATTTGTCGTTTATCTATAACACGCTGTGCCTTGCCCTCACTGCGGGCAATAGTCATCGGTTCAACCAGAGAGATTCGGGCTGAAATACCAAGGACACTTCTAAAGCGGTCAGTAATGCGTTTCTTGAGATTGTCGAGAACCTTGACTTCATCAGAGAAGAGTTTTTCGCTTACCTCAACCATAACTTCGATATCATCAAGGGCTCCCTTTCTATCAACAATGATCTGGTAATGGGGTTCTGTACCTTCCACTTCCATGAGAACTGTTTCGATTTGTGAGGGGAAGACGTTTACTCCCCGTATTATGAGCATGTCGTCTGAACGGCCGGTTACTTTTTCCATTTTTACCAGTGTTCTTCCGCATGAGCAATTGTCGTGATAAAGCCGTGTGATGTCCTTTGACCGGTACCTGATAGTGGGGAAGGCTTCTTTGGTAAGGGAAGTATAGATAATCTCTCCCTTTTCTCCCTCTGGAAGAATCTCGCCGGTTTCAGGATCTATTATTTCAACGTAGAAGTGATCTTCAAAAACATGGAGTCCCGACTTGGCTGTACATTCCGCTGAGACACCGGGCCCGATTACTTCACTGAGGCCGTAAATGTCAAATGCCTGGATGCCGAGGCGGTTTTCAATTTCAGTTCTCATCGCTTCAGACCAGGGCTCTGCACCGAGTATTCCGATACGAAGGTTTGTTGACCTGATGTCATAATCGGGCTTTTTCTTTTCAAGGTAGTCCGCAATGTTGAGGGCATATGATGGTGTACAGGCAAGCATGGTGGTGCCGAAATCCTTTATCAGCATCAGCTGCCGTTCGGTGTTTCCCCCGGAAATAGGCACAGTAAGGCAGCCCATTTTTTCGCCCCCGTAGTGAAGTCCCAGGCCGCCGGTAAAGAGCCCGTACCCGTAGGCAACCTGAAGAATGTCTTTTTCTGTTCCACCATAGCAGCCAAGGCATCGGGCTACCACTTCAGCAAAAACATCGACATCGTTCTTCGTATAGCCTACAACCGTGGCGTTTCCCGTGGTTCCTGATGATGAGTGAACCCGGACAACCTCGTCGAGGGGAACGGCAAATAGTCCAAAGGGATAGTTGTCCCGCATCTCCTGCTTATCGAGAAAGGGAACGTGTTTCATATCCGCCAGGGACTTGAATTTATCGGGATGGAATCCCGCCTTATCGAATTTTTCCTGGTAAAACTTATTGCCATTATATGCATGGGTGAGGGACCATTTCATGCGCTCGAACTGAAGCTCTTTCATCTTGTTCTCGGGCATGGTTTCGAATTCTTTATTGAAAATCATCTGTTTTACCCCGTACTGGTGATTTGTCTTTTCCGAACATTTCACGCGTGAAGAAAACTGGTATATCCGGAATGCCGGCCGCTGTGACATGAAAAAACGACCTGAAGAAGGCTACAGTGCGGAGAAATAGCTGTTTTTGCAAGTAAAAAATTAAAGTAAGGACTTGCTGTTTGTCTGATGCAGTTATCTGATCCGGATGAGGAAGGAAATGCCCTGGAGGACCGGAAGTCCGGGAGCGGTCTGACTGGTGAGCCCGGATAAAATCAATTATGCTCTTTAGGGGTGCTCCAGTAGGTCTGCATTACATTATACAAGTCCATCTTATATAAGATAGATATTGCTGCAGCTATCTTCTTTTTATCAGGAACAAATTCGTTCACTTGCAAAATATGTAAATGGTTGTTGTTTTGTTTTGAATAAATCAGGTGAATTTATGAGTTTGGCTTTGCTGAATGCAAATGTTTTTTTATAGAACTTATGTTTCATCCGGTGCCAATTGTGAAGTCACTGTTTTATTCATCCAAAACATCAATGGATCCAACAGGATTGATTATCCAGTAATCTCTTGAAAATAATTTCTTTGTAGAATCAAGTAGAGTAAAAGGAATATATTCTACAGTGGCCTCATCATGTGGTCAAATGCAATATTAGATTATGTGCATTGTTTTTGAAACAAAATTAAGTTTTAGTCAATAAGCCGCTTTCTTTGCAAGCATCCAGTTTTTCTTTAATATAGTTCCAGATAGTTTTTGAACCATCTGCAATTTTTGAATTAATACTGATTACCTGTTCATATTTAATATTGAACTTTTTCCATGTAGAACAATCATGATGCATATTCTGCATAACAGGTTCAAGCCTGTCAACAGCAGCTGCAAATTTTGCCTCTGCTGTCCCTCTTTCTTCAAATTCTTTCCAGATTTTTATGAATTCATTTTTTTGGTCTTCAGGTAAAAGACTAAAAATTCTTTGCGCTGCCTGCTGTTCTTCTTTTGAATTCTCTGAAGTCTTATTGTATACAATGACATCTCCTGCATCAATCTCAACAATATCATGAATCAAAAGCATCTTGATTACCTTTAACATATCCAGTTTTTCATTTGAATGTTCACTTAATACTACAGCCATTAGGGCTATATGCCATGAATGTTCTGCATCATTTTCATATCGGTTATTATGGAAATGCTGCGATTTCCTGATTATATTTTTAAGCTTATCAATCTCAACAATAAACTCCATCTGTTTTACCAATCTACTATTCATTACAGCTCCTTTTTTAACAAAAAAGCCTTACATGTCCGGCCTTTATTGTCAATATTTTAACATGGCAGAAGCATGATTCTTTTCTGATGAGAACTCTTGTGCCTCATGTGCAAGCTTGCGGTGCCAGCGTTTATACTAAGTATCTAAATATCTTTTTATTATTATCAATCTGCATTTTACATATTCATGTTCATAAATCTTCAGTAATTATTTTTGATATACATGAATGTTTTTAATATATCATTGACAGATAACTGCATTAAAAAAAAGTAATCATTTTCATGATAAACTATATTTAAAGGATCAATCCCTGGTGAAAATAGATCCTTTAAAAGTAGCGTCGACTACTTCTAGTTTATATGAATATATTCACATCCATCAATGATCAAGAAACAGGAGAATATAATGGCTTTAAGCATAGGTATCGTTGGTTTGCCAAATGTAGGGAAATCAACACTTTTCAATGCAATAACAAAGGCTCAAAATGCTGAGTCTGGTAATTACCCATTTTGCACAATAGAACCCAATAAGGCAATGGTTCCGGTCCCTGATAAACGTCTCCAGGAGCTTTCTGTAATAGTGAACCCTCAGAAGGTTCAGACTGCAATTGTTGAGTTTACTGATATCGCTGGACTTGTAAAGGGAGCATCCCAGGGCGCAGGTCTGGGCAATCAGTTTCTTTCACATATACGAGAAACATCAGCAATTTTACATGTTGTTCGATGTTTTGAAGATGAAAATATTATACATGTTGACAATGCTGTTGACCCATTGCGGGATATTGAAGTAATAAATACAGAGCTGATTCTTGCAGATATCCAGGCTGTTGAGAACAGAATTTTCCGTCTAGAAAAGCTTGCCAGAGCTGATAGAAAAATTCAACCTCTGTGTGATTGTGCAAAAAAACTTAATGAGCATTTAGATTCTGGGAAACCCGCAATTCTTTTTAAAGAAAAAGAAACTGAGACCTTTATAGAACTTACAAAAGAAACAAGACTTATTACGCTAAAACCTGTTATCTATGCCGCAAATGTTGATGAAGATGGTCTGGAAGAAGATAACAAATATGTAAAAACCGTTGAAAAATTTGCCTCAGAGCATAATGCAAAATCAGTGAAGATTTGTGCTAAAATTGAAGAAGACATGTCTGACATGAGCGATGAAGAAAGAGATGAATTTCTTGGCTCACTTGGAGTTGAACAGGGAGGTTTAAGCAAAATAATTCAGATGAGCTATCAATCCCTTGGTCTTATAAGTTATTTTACCGCTGGTGTAAAAGAAGTCAGGGCGTGGACTATTCAAGAGGGATGGAAAGCTCCAAAGGCTGCGTCAGTTATCCATAACGATTTTGAAAGAGGTTTTATCCGAGCAGAGGTTATCACCTATGAAGATTTTATAGAATGCAATGGTGAGATCGGGGCCAGATCCTTAGGGAAACTGAGAACAGAAGGCAAGGAATATGCCGTAGAAAATGGTGATGTAGTACACTTTCTTTTCAATGTGTAAGGCTCGGAGATGTAAATTTAAATTTTTTAATGAGGAATCAATATGGAAGCAAAAGACAGCAATGGGAATATTCTGGAAGATGGGGACTCCGTGAAGGTTATAAAAGATTTGAAGGTTAAAGGAGCCTCAAGTATATTAAAACGCGGAACTACCATTAAAAATATTCGTTTAACATCAAAGCCTGAAGAAATAGAATGCAGGATAGGCAAAAGCACTATAGTTCTAAAAACATGCTTCATGAAAAAAGTGTAATTTATGTGAAGTCTTTCTATTGAAATTATTTTTAAAGCCCTGCCTGCCGGGTGCTTTAAAAGTAATTTAAAATCTTGAAGTAACCTGATTCAGGTTCGTGTATGAATTATTTTGACTCACGGTCCGGTTGTGGTTGATGCTCTTATTGTTTTCTAAAATCATGTTTTTTACATGACAGTTTCAATGCAAAAATATACCCTTTTCCAGAAAGGAGAGCACATTATTGATAACACTTTTCTGTAAGAGAAGTGACGAGTGCTGTCCCTTTAAAAGAATAAAATCTTTCATCCCCTTCAGTTTAGCCTCTTCAACCGTCACTGTCCCGTCATCATCCCCCTTAAGGAGAGGGTTTAAGCCAATAGGCAGGCCGATGCCGCCGGCTATGATTCCGAATTCACAGGGTGGTTTTTTAAGAATATGGGGAAGTGATGTGGTGACCTCTTTTACCTTCTCTCCTGCTGATCCTAACAACCATGTATATAGGGGCAGTTTTCCCAGAATCCTGGCCAATTTAGACCCTTTATTGGGGGGGGCAATCATTACAAATTTACCAAGACGTTTCATCTGGTTGTGGGCAAGATAGTAACGGATGATTATTGTCCCGAAGCTATGGGTCACAAAATGTACTCTTTCGGCTTCATTGCCGATAGTACGTTTTATTTTTCGGTGAAGGCGGCCGGTTACCTGCTTCACTGATTCATTTCTGCTGGAGTAGCCGAAATTGATTGTTTTGTATCCCTTTTCATTTAAGGCATGTTCAATCTTTTTCATAGAAGATGGGGTGCGCAGTATGCCATGGAGAAGTACAACCCATGTATCTTTTGTTTTCTTTTTGATGGGAGATTTCTTTTTCATCCCTTGTTAAAGAAATGCCTTATGGAATTAGCATAGTAGTTAAGGTGGCTGTTTTTTTCAACATTGATTCTTATTTTATTATTAACTGATAAAAGAATCTTTCTCCTGAAGAGGATATCAAGGGCTACTTCCACTACTTTCTCAGCTTCATTCAGGTCCAGGAAATCTTCTTCAAAGGAAACAAGCTCTTTTTTTCTATTTGATTTTTCTCTGTTAAGATGGCTGAACCCATTTTCTGTGGTCTGGAAAGCTTTGCCAATAACCATTCGTCTGCCGTCACGTTTCAGGATAGCCTTTAGCTCGGCAATTTTAACAATCAGGTCATGCCTGGTGAAGGCAGCCTTTTGCAATTCAAGGACCGCCATGGAAGTTAGACACAATGGTGTTACAGGAACGACATCCCCAATCTTTTGAATTAAAACATCGGCAAAATCTTTTACAGCGCCAAGCCTGTTTTTTCTGTTCTGTTTAAAAAAGTCTTTTTTCTGTTTATTAAGAAACTGGGACACAGAGACGGGGTCGCCAAAACTAATACTGGCATATCCATGTTGCTTTAACCTTCCGGAAACCAACCGGATCGTATTTTTAAACAGGAGGAATGGTCCTTTGAATACAAGTTTTAGTAATGAGGAGATGTTGTCCTTAAAACCTGATTTTTCTTTTTTATCTTTCCATTCCCGGATCAGTACATTGTCTTCCAGGACCCAGTCATAATTGATTCCCACGGGAACAAAAAGAATATCCCCCTTGAATTCAGGATTCTTTTTGATCTTCATTATATAATCTATGACACCAACCTTGGTGTCCCGAAATGCACCATCCCTGGTGAGGCCCCCCTCAATGAAAATGCCCTGCGTGACCCCTTGAAGGCTAATGAGCTGTATATACTTTTCAAGCACCAGATGATAGAGCTTTTGCCTGAAGCGGCGTCTTAAAAAATAAGCACCAAATGATTTGAAGATATACTCAAGGGGCCAGACCCGGGCCCATTCTCCTACAGCGTAGCTAATGGAAATGTTTTTTGCCAGCATATATGCCACAAGTACATAGTCTACATTGCTTCTGTGGTTCATGACAAAAACAACAGCATGATTTTCAGGAATCATTTTGAGCTTTTTGGCATTCTCATGGTCAATGACTACTTCATAAATTATATTTAGAAAGCTATTGGCAATCAAGTACCCAATTTTGTAATATGATAGAAGATTGAAGAAAGGAACAATTTCTTCAATATATTCTTCTACCAGATCATCAACATCTTGAATTCTCTGGTTGTGTTCACTGGCATGGGCTATTACTTCTTTTTTTAATTCAGGATCATTCATCAGCTCTTGTTTGACTATAAACTTATTCATAAACTTAAACTGGTCTAGTTTAATATTATTTTGTCGTATCTGCTCTTTGACAGACCTTGTAAGCTTTCCGATAACGATATGCTTAACGAAATATCTGATCAGCTCATAGATGAAGATGATGCTAATAACGATGAGGAGATATGTAAAGGCAGTTTTTACCATAGTGGTTTTACCAGATGTCTGATATAGTATACACTGTTAAAATAGAGTAGTCAAGAAATTTGGTGGGGGCGTGTAGCTTTTCACCATTTATCAATCTTGCATGACTTGTTAAAAGTTTTTTGAGAAAGGAAATTTTTAGATTATTTATACAGGTCTGTACCGGTGTAGCTGCTATCGTTTCCTCTGGCCTGGAGTTTAAACCCCGGGCCAGAAGAGGGGGCTGGGGTTTAAACAAACTGAACCGTTATGCCTTATGTAACAGCTGGTGGCGTCGACGTTTGCTGCGTGTTAAGTGATGCCGTCTCGCATGCTGAGGAAAATTACTTTTATAAAGTAGAAAGACATTAAAGATCTGCCACATTATTGAAAATCTCTTCAGTGACTTTCAATGAAGCACTTTCTTCATTGAGAAGGCCTTCAACCATGCCGTTAAACCTGGGGAATTCATCTCTAATAAAAAACTGAGATGCCAGTATTCTGCCATGATAAAAAGCTGCTTCACTATCATCTTTAATGATATCCTTTATCTTTTCTTCCTTACCCTTAATCTGTTCATTAAGTTTAGGGGTCGCAATCGTTAAATTCCATAAATGCATCCAGGATAATGATAACATGTAAATAGCTTTTCTAAAGGGAGTGGCGGCTGAAAGAATTTGAGCAAACTTAAATTCTTCAGTCATCTTTTTCATCCTATCAACAAAAGAATCAAGTCTTTCTAATCCTTGAGATACAGGTGTAATATACTTGTCATCAACAATACCCTTTGCCGAATCAACAGTCTCGATGATTTTCTTTTTAAAGATTGAATAGTTATATTGTTCAGGGTTCATTAAGAGCTTTCGCATAACCAGGTCCATTCCCTGAATACCATTTGCACCTTCAAAGATTGCAAGAATTTTTGAATTTCTCATCATCTGTTCAATGGGATAGTCTTTGCAAAAACCATAGCCTCCAAAAATCTGCATGGCTTCTCCAGTAATAAAAACATTTTGATCACTACACCCTGCTTTGCAGATTGGCACAAGAAAATCTACTATTGCCTGCGATTCTTTAGCTGTTGTGTTGTCGCCAAACTTTGCTAGATCCATGTTGTGATACATAAAATATATGAGAATTCGCTGTGCATCAACATATGACTTCATCCATAAAAGCATTCGAGCGACATCCGGATGCTGAATAATCGGTACCATCGGTGCTGATGGTTTCATCATATCCTGAATAGCTACACCTTGTTCGCGGGTTTTTGCATAAGCAACAGCATGACTCATTGCGGCAGATGAAACAGCCTGGCCTTGAACAGCAGTGGCCATTCTAAAATCATTCATCATGTTAAACATGATTTTCATGCCCATACACTCTTTTCCAAGAAGATAGCCGGTTGTTGTTCCGTCTTCACCAAAACTCAGTGTACAGGTGACGCATCCTTTGATTCCCATCTTTTCTTCAATCCCGGTACACACAACATTATTCTGTTCACCGGGATTTCCATTTTTATCTAAGAGATATTTGGGAACAATGAATATAGATATTCCCTTTGTTCCCTCAGGGTCTCCTTCTATGCGGGCAAGTACTGGATGGACCATGTTTTCATAGATGTCATTTTCACCTGCAGAAATAAAAATTTTCTGGCCTGTTATCTGATATGAACCATCAGGCTGCTTGACAGCTTTGGCTGTCATTCGCCCCACATCTGATCCAGCCTGGGGTTCGGTAAGACACATGGTGCCGCCCCATTTTCCATCCATCATTTTAGGAATGTAGGATGACTTCTGCTTATCAGTACCAAATTTATGGATGAGAGACATTGAGCCATGTGCAAGGCCAGTCCACATCATGAGACTCTGGTGAGCAGCACTCAGGTATTCAATATGAACTGCTGAGATAGAGGCGGGAAGACCCATGCCTCCAATTTCCTGATCATCTGCCATGCCTATAAAGCCTGCTTCATAGTAGGCCTTCAGGGGTTCTTTGACTTCATCAGGACATGTTACATCTTTGGTATCCGGATTCCAGGTGCAGCCTTTTTTGTCTGCACCTGCAAAAGCAGGATAGCATTCGTTTACTGCAATTGACTCAATTAAATCAATGGTATCCTCAAATATATCATGATCAAAGTCTTTAAAGCGATCATATTGTAAAATACTGTCAACATCAAGAACTTCAAATAGAGTATAACGAATATCCCTTGGATCAATTAGTAGATTTTTCATTTTAGTTTCCCATTAAAAGAATGATTGAATACGACCAAGCTGATCTTTTGCTTCAGCTACCATATCCTCAATAATCTGTTTAACCGGCTTAATATCATATACTCGACCAACACTTTGACCCATCATCATTGGAGCTACGTCAATATTTCCTTCGGACCAGGCATCTTCACATCTTTTTCCTGTAATCATTGGAGCAAGCTCCTGCAGTGAGGCACCCTTGGCTTCTGCCTGAAGAATTTCATCAACAATCTGGTTTTTAATGGCTCTTCCCTGAAGTCCAATCGACTTGCAGATTAATGCTGTGTCATTTTCCTGGCGATCAACCATTTCCTGTTTTATATTCTGGTGAACCTGGCATTCATCTGAAGCAACAAATCGAGTAGCCATCATAACGCCTTCAGCTCCAAGTGTCAGGGCAGCAGCCATTGACTTTCCATCAGCAATTCCACCGACAGCAACAACCGGTATGCTGAGTTTTTCTGCAAGCTTCGGAGTAAGAATCATGGTGGTGACATCATCACTTAAAGGATGGCCGCCTTCTTCAATGCCTGCAGCGTAGATAGCATCATAACCGGCTTTTTCAACATGAAGTGCATGACGAAGACTGCCAACCTTATGAATCATTTTCACATTGGCTTTTTTTAACATCTCAATATATTCCGCACCAACTTTGCTCAATGGTGTGCCTGAAACCTCGATACCTGCAACGCCCTCTTCAGCAACAACCTTTAGATTATTTCTATGGTCATCCATAGTAATATGAAATGATGGGAGAATTGTGATTCCCACTATAAATGGACGATCAGTTAATTCTTTAGTTTTTCTTATAGCCTCACGAAGTTCGTCTGGTGTTTTGTAGTTGCCTGCTGTAAGGTTTCCCATTCCGCCTGCATTTGATACGGCAGCAGTAAGAATCGGTTCTCCTAAAAGATACATCGCTCCACATATTATTGGATAATCAATGTTGAACATTTCAGTTATTCTGGTTTTCATTTATTGCTCCTTTTGAATTATATACTTTTCTTTGCCATTACGATATAAGGCATGACCAATTACATCACGACCCATATTATACATGGCTTGAATTATATCCTGTTTTGATACTTCCTTTAAAAATCCGGCACAAATAAAGGCTGCATATCCATGAGTAAATATGCTCATCCTTTCCATGACTGAATTCTGTTCGCCTTCTGGAAGATGCTTCATCATATCATCCTTAATCATCTCACCCTTGAGTCTCTCCATAAAATCATGAAGCATTTCGGTAGAGCCTTCATTCTCAAGAAAAATTGATTTATATAACTCTTTGTAATCTCTTGCAAAGAGTGCATATCCGGTTCCCATATTTAAAAAGATGCTGCTTGTGTAGGGTTTTGTGGCATAATCAAACATGAGGTCCTTTGATTTGCTGAGAACAGCCTCTTTTAACAGTTCCATTGACTCAAAGGTTGAATATACCGGCGCTGTTGAAGAGTTGAGCTTATCGGCAACCTTTCGTGCGCTCAATATATTAATACCACCTTCTACTGCAAGGTCAAAGGCAGCATTAATCACTTCGTCTTCGTTGAATACAGTTTTTGGAGGCATGTATGTTCCATTGGCACAGAATGAATAACAGGTGTAATGTAACAAGTGTAATCTAATAAGTCAAGAAAATTAATACAAAGAAATAAATAATTTAACTCAAAGTATAATGAACAGTATATGGATATTTGAAAAGATTATGCTAAGAGTAATATTAAATTGTTTTGATTTATCATGGCGACCTTTTTCTAATACTAAAACATCGCAGCGATCTGATATTAAACCAGCCAAAATTTAAAAAAGCCTTGCATTGCCGGTGCTTGGTGTCAATATTTTAACACTTCGGCTTCGCTCAGTGCAGGCAATGCGTGAAGGGATCGGTGAGCCTGCCGAACCATTGTGCCCCATGTACTTGTGCAGTGTATCTTTACATTCGCTGCATTAAAGGTTACTTTCTGATGCTACGTTTATCAAAAGAATAGAAGATTACCACTACTATCACAAATTTACTCAGGTGAACATGAAAACAGTGCTCAGTCTTACAGGTATGCTGGCTTATAAATTTATGAAATGGGATTTTGAACCTCTTCCCGATTATTTTTCAGACCAACATGTGATTATTGGATTCCCGCATACAACCAATATGGATACAATCAGAGCCTTTTTCGGGTTTAAGATTGTGAAACGGACGGGCCATATAATGGTAAAACAAGAATGGTTTTTCTGGCCGATATCCTATGTATTGGTGGCCTTCGGCGGGATTCCTGTATTTCGGGATTCTCCTCAGGGCGTTGTCGGGCAAATGGTACGTATGTTCGATAAGCGGAAAAAATTTCTCCTGGCTATTGTTCCTGAAGGAACCCGAAAAGGTGTAGCGACAATTAAAACAGGATTCTGGCATATTGCAAAAGATGCTAATGTTTCAATTCTCTGTTGGTATCTTGATAATGAGAATAAAAAAACTCGCTGGCTTGGCGAAATCGTACCAGGTGAGGATAAAGTTCAGGATATGAAGAAGATTCGAGAAATTTATGAAAATGCCGGCTATACATTTCCTTTGGAATTAAGCTGATACAGGTTGTCACAAGTACCATTCTGTCTTATGTGCTGGTTGGTGGGGACAGAGTTTTACGAGTACCAACTTTTCATTATTCTGCAGGGGGAAACATGTTTGCAATCCACCATTTTATAGAAGGCCTTCTTCTTATTTCCCAATAGGCCCATATCCCCTGTCGGCCATTCTCAAACTGTCAGAATTATTTATAACAGTGGCAGCAGGATATGCCCCCCGGGAGATTATTTCTTCTCAATGGGGACAAGGATTGCTTTATGCTCGTTTGCTGCTTTTGTTAAATCATGGAATTTCGGGGATATTTCCCTTCCATAGTAGAATTGAGACATGGGATTAACCGAATAGGCAAAATCAACGGCAACCTTGACCGTTCTGTTATCGAGTATTCCCACTACAGCAGTACTGCATCCCGGGGTGAGATCCTTGTGGCTGCTGCCGTTAAATATTGTACCGCTGCTGCCGTCGAGCGCTATGTCGTTTATTTCATAAATATACCTGCTGCTTAAGGTCTTTTCTTCAATAGGAATGCGGTAGTGGCCCCGGTGAATTTTTCCCCATCGCCATGAATCCATAATGGGGCCCTGCTGACGGCTCAACCAGCGCATGGTTTTCAAAAAGGCCCGGTCGAAAATGGCTTCACGGTTTTCAATGTTTTCGGTGTATTGGTCATCAAAAAACATGGAACCCTTTGCGGTAAGCATTTTGTGAAAGTTGTCTTCAAGGAGATGAAAATGTATGTCTATTTGCTTTTTTAGAAAAGGAAGTTCATCTGATACGGTTTCAGATATATAATTATAGAGGAGGCGCTCAAAGATAAGAGGTGCTACTTCCTTTCTCTCCATTGAAAAATTCCATTCTTTGAAGTATATCCGTGTCAACCGCGCCGATGTTACCGGGTTCGGCTGGAGAAGCTTGATGAATTCAGGTGTGAATTTTTCAGCTCTCAGTGAATAGACATCCTTGAGGATTTTCTGGATTTTTTTATCGGTAATGGTGATCCGCTGCTTCATGAGAAGATTTGCGAGACGCTGGTAGCGGGTCTCGTTTATGTTGCTGTAATTTCGAAGCATCGGGGGAGCGTCCTGCAGGAAGGAGCTTCCGGTGACTGCCTTTCGCATATCCCGGGACTGGTAGGCCGAAAGATCAAGGGAGCCCTGCCAGCCGTTCCAGAGTCCTTTTTTTAGAACCGCTGCTGACTGGGGACGGCGGGGCATCATGCCGCTGTAGGTTTTAACCGTTTGGGTGGAACTGGTGAAAAGGTATACCCGGGGAAGTGAATTAACGCGGCGAACCGATTTAACCGCTGTTTCAATGCTTTCTGAAAAGGGTATATCAAAAAGGGAGATGATATAGCTTTTATCGGGAAGAACATATTTCATGGATATTGATATTTCAGATTCCATGTTTTTGCCGAAAAGATTACTGAGCAGGGGGCCGTTGTCAGTGTGCCAGACAACGTCATGTCTTTCGGTATTTTCAAAGCCGAAAGCCGGTTCCCGGAGTGACTTAAATTCTCTCCATCCTGCGGCGCTCAGATATTTCAGAATACCATTGGTGTCACGGGTTTTTTCAACAAAGAAATCCTGGGTGTCCGTGTTGAGGTTAAAGCCGTAAAAGGAAATATTCTGGCTGTTACCCTCGAAGATAAAAGGAAGTCCAGCCTGGGAAATCCCGAATATGTTGATGTCTCCAAACTTGATCTTTACTGGATACCATCCCGGGTAGATGTTCATGCTGCTGTTAAGGCTGAAAGCTGAACGGACCAGCTCTCTCGGGCTTGTACCGGCAGGAAGGGCAAAGGCGAACCCTTCACAAAAAGTTCCGATATACTGTTCAACCAGTCGGCGTATTTCTAGAAGGAGTTGAATTGATGGAGTCTCTGATTCGTCATATGCTTTTAACAGGTCTTTCGGAATTATTTCATGCAGGGCCCACTTGTTTTTTTGCTGAGGAACAGGAAAAAAAAGTTCCCTGTTCTGCAGAAAAGCATGGCCCCATTCCCTGAGGAGAAGAATGGCGATGACATCTTTGCTGGTCCAGTCTCTCTGGGAAATCGAGCTGTGAAACCACTGGTGTCTGATCAGGTTGATGCCCCGGGCATAGGCGTTGAGCATCTCACTGTAGGGGGCTTCGAGTTCGGCAGCTATTTTTTCCGCGCGGCTTCGAATTCCTGCAATGTTTACTATCTTTTCCAGTTTTGCCCCGTCATCATCAATGATCGAAGAAATCGACCCAGTGGCAATGGCGCGAAAATATTCAAGAACTATGAAACGGTCCTGGGCATGGAGATACCCAAGGGCAAGGTAAATGTCTTCTTTGGAGTGGGCCTCTATCAGGGGCGTCCCGTTTTTGCTTCTCTGGATGGTTATGGGACCATTCAGACCGGGAGTTTTGATAGTGGCATCATAGGAGACCCGCTGGGTAATAAAGTACGCTGCCGCAAAAATTACAGCAGCCAGTACTGTTGCCAGTGAGATTATAAGAAGGATTAATTTTTTTCGTTTCATAATTCCCCTTTATCGGGTTGATGTTAAAACTCAAACTCAAGGCTTGAAAGTCTCTTTTTAATTTCTTCAAGGATTCTTGTTTCTTCCTTCTCGCCGGAAGCTTCAAAGGTTGCTGAAAAACGGATAAAGTTTCCTACGTCATCCCAGGGAACTGTTGAGATCAGCTTTTCTTTTATCAAAAACTGGGAAAAGTCTTCACCGTTTTCAAACTTCCGTCCCCCCTTTAGTCCCTTTGGTATTTCAACATAGAGGTAGAAGGTGCCGCCGGGCATTGAAACATCAAAACCGAGTTTTGAAAGAAGGTCAACGAGAGCCTTAAGGCGCCGCTGGTATTTAGCTTTAATCTCTTCAGTAATGTCGGGGTTTTTAAGGGCCATGATTCCCGCCTGCTGGATCGCCTTGAATTGTCCCGAATCGAAGTTGTCTTTTACATTGGCAAAGGCTTTTACTATAAGCTCATTTCCCGCCACAAAGGCGAGACGCCATCCGGTCATGTTGTAGGCCTTGGAGAGAGAATGAATCTCGATGCCCACATCTTTTGCCCCGGGAACACTCAAAAACGAGAGGGGCTCATCGTCGTAACTGAGGGCCGCGTATGCCGCGTCTTGAATAATTATAATATTATTTTTTTTAGCAAAAGCAATCAGCTCAAGATAGAATTCCTTTGTTGCCTGGGCTCCCGTCGGGTTGTTGGGGTAGTTAACCAGCAGTATTTTGGCCCGCTTGAGAATGTCTGCGGGAATGCTTTTCAGGTCGGGAAGAAAGTTGTTTTCCTTCTTCAGCTGAAGGTTGTAGACTTCGCCGCCGTACCATTCAGAATGGGTGCCGAGAACCGGATAGCCGGGAACCGTCATGAGAACAACGTCACCGGAATTGATAAAAGCCGAGGGTATCATCGCCAGCGCAGGCTTTGAACCGATGGAATGTACAATTTCAGTTTCAGCATTGAGATGGTCAACACCAAAGACATCTTGCATGTATTGGGCCGCGGCAGTTTTGAATTCTTCAATGCCGTTATCGGAATATCCGCGATTTTCATGTTTTTCTGCTTCTTTTTGAAGGGTTTTTATAACAATGTCAAAGGCCTTCTCGTCGGGCTCTCCGACACCGAGATCGATGAGATCAATGCCGGGGTTTTCTGACATTGCGGCTTTTTTGGCCCGTTTGATCTTTTCGAATTTATAAATTTTGTCATCTTTGCCGAAGGTGTTTCCGCCGATTCTACTGGCGATCAGTTCTTGGATATATGAGTCCATGTCTGGTTTTCTCCTGGGTAATGTTTATTTTTTTCCTGCTGCCGGGACAGTTGTTTCTGTGTTTTGAATTTTAATTTTTGCTTTGATGATATCGATTTTTGTGTAATAATCGTCGTGTACTGAAAAGAAATTTCTGAATCTTCCTTCTATGTTTATTCTAGACTTTCCTTTAATCAGTTTTGCTGTTGTTTTGTCGTCATCGCTGTATATGAAGAATTTTACTTTTTTTTCTCCTACTACCATATCACTGATGATGCAAAAATCATAATCGATGTTTCTAGAGAGGATGATATCTTTTACTAAAATGTTTTTTAGAATAATCTCTTTTTTCCTTTTTAAATTCCGAATTATGAACTTTTTCCGTGCTGGATTTTGAGTGGCATCTATTTTTTGTTTTTCAATAAGTACCCTGTCAATAGTGATCGGGTCGGGAAACAAGCTGCATCCTGAGAGGAAAATAGTAAATAAAAACAGGATAAATAGATTCTTTTTCATAGTTTGTACCTCTTTATTTTATATAGATCTGATTCTTCTTTTTATCTACAGTGATTCTGTAGAAAACAGCTATAATTGATACAGGGTCCCCGTATATTGTCAAACAGTTTTATTCAGGGTAAAGGAAGTTGAAGGCCCCTGGCGCGTCATGCAGCTTTCCCTGTTTTTTACCTGAACTCTTTTCTCAGAGCCCGGGTAAGGACATGTTTTCTGTATCCCGTATAGGCCCGATCTCCCAGGATAAAGGCCGGCACGGGGAACTCCTTCTCGAGTATAGTGCTCGTGGATATCTGTTTCATATAGTAGGGGATGCCTTTTTTAACTTTAAGGCGAAAGGCTTTCCGTGTTTCTATCACAAAGGGTTTTTTTCCGAGTTTTCGGTCAATATGTTTCAGCCGGTTCACCATGAGCCTGATGTTGCGGCGGTTCTTCGGTGAAACCCGGTTCATGCTGTTTCTCAGTTCAAATGATTTGATGATAAGCCCGGGGAACTGTCTTTTCAATGACCCCATATCATCTTTGAAGCGTTTGCAGGCAGGGCAGACAGCGCTGTGGTAAAAATAGAGGGTCACATTTTTAGCGCTGATGTTTTCCGGTACTGTAAGTGCCCCGGTTACCAGTAGTATCATTGCGGCGGTATATATTCGTTTCACAGGTGGTTTCCTCCGATTTATAGTGTATCTGATAATGCGTCTATTCGGGGTGGATCATTTTATCGCCCTGTTTCCATCCTGCGGGGCAGTAGCCTGTCCCTCCGCGAACTGCAATTGCAGCCGAGAGTTTTCTGAGAAGCTCATCGGTGCTCCTGCCGATTGATTCGTTATGGACTTCAAAGGCGCTCACTTCTCCAACGGGATTAATAATGAAGGTTCCCCGCTCTGAACTTCCTTCTTTTTTATTGTAAATCCCCAGGGCACGGCTCAGCTTTCCATTTCGGTCAGAGGCCATCGGGAAGATGACGGTTTTGACTGATTTGTTCTGCCGGTGCCAGGCTCGATGTGCGAAAACAGAATCGGTGCTGATGCTGATAACTTCCGCCCCCATACTTCTAAATTCTTTATAGTATTCTGCCAGTTCTTTCAGCTCTGTGGGGCAGACAAAGGTGAAATCTCCCGGGTAAAAGAAGAGAATCAGCCACTGGCCCCGGTAGTTTTCCAGGTTGATACGGGAAATTTTTCCCTTGTAAAAGGCACTCAGTTCTATAGAGGGAATCCGGGTCCCGAGGATCTGGAGGGTTTTTCTCTCTGGCGGGAGTTTCTCTGCACCGCTCCGGTCGCTGCAGGCCGTGGATAACAGCAGCAGGGCGCTTAAAATGATAACAGCCTTTCTGTTCATGTGGATGCTCCTTTGCGTTTCTTATATGTTTTTACCGGGAAGAGTCCCGATTGTCATTGCTGCAGCAGGTTTTAAAGCTTCTTTCTATATTTTATTCTTAATGGGAGCTGTGTCAAGGGGGAATATCGATGATATTTGAATAAAATTTACTTGCAAATGCCCTGCGGCATCATAGTATGTCAGTGATATAAAATTTAAGTGAATTACAAATATGGCAAAACAAAACAGACAGGCAGAAGACAATATAGTCAACAGCATAATCGGTGAGGGCTCAGAGTTCAAGGGAGAGTTCAAGATTAACGGTTTACTGCGTATTGACGGCAGTTTTAAGGGGACAATCGAAACCGAAGGAAAGGTGCTTATCGGTCAGGCCGGAGAGGCTCTAACGGATATTCACGCACGCCTTGTGGTTGTAGGTGGATCCGTGAAGGGAAATATTTTTGCTACAGAGCGGGTTATTTTTCTTTCAACCGGTAGAATTTCCGGCAATATTATTACCCCGAGCCTGGTAATGGAAGACGGGGTATCCTTTGAAGGCAATTGTACTATTAATAAAAGCGCGGATAAAATGGCCCTTCAATGATGGAGATTTCAAAAACCAGCACGGGTAAAGACGGCCGAAGCCGGATTAAAAAGAAAGGCCAGGCGGCTGCCCCGGGAGCAAAGGATAATTCCTTTAAAACCGAACTGAAGCAGGCGGTTTCCTTTGATATTCAGGGGACCATTGATGAGCTCCTCAGTGACTTGAGTGACCAGGAACGGCGTTTTGTGGACCAGCAGACCCCCTATGAGATGAACCGTTACAAGGCCATGGTGCAGAAATTATTAAAGATGATTCTTGATGAAAGCATCGACACGAAGACCATCAAGCGTCGCGCCAGGGATAACCGGGCAGACTGGAATGTGGCGGAAGTCATTAACAGCAAGCTTCTTGTAATCTCTGAGGCAATTACACGCCGGAGTGCCGGTTTTAATCTTTTAAAGACCATGGAAGAGATCCGCGGCCTTATCCTCGACATGCTGCATTAATATGAAAAATCCTGCCGTTACAGGACATGCCGAACAGTTCAAAAAGCTCTCCCGCATTGTCGAGAGCGGAAAAATTCCCCAGGTGTTTCTCTTTCACGGTATTCCCGGCATCGGAAAACATCTGACTGCCCGATGGTTTATCCGTTCACTCATGTGCACCGGTTCACCACGCCCCTGCGGCACCTGTCCCGCCTGCATGCAGTTTCGGGGCGGAACACATCCTGATTTTATTGAGATATCCTGTAATGACAAAGGCATTATTCCCATTGGAAAATCCGATGAGGCAGGTACGGTCAGGTGGCTCATCAGCCGGCTTTCCCGGTCATCGATCAAGGGGCGCTACGGCGTTATCATCAACGGGGCTGACCGGATACCCCTTCAGGGACAGAACGCCCTGCTTAAAACCCTGGAGGAGCCTCCGGAAGGAGCGGTAATCGTTCTTCTCTCTTCAAACCGGTCACTGCTTCTCCCGACGATTCTTTCCCGCAGTACCGAGTTTCCTTTTAAGAGCCTGAAGGTTGAAGAGATACGTGAAATTCTAAAGTCCCATGATATGAATCCGCCCCACCTTGACCTTCTGGCGGCTTTTTCCGGTGGTTCATATGAGCTGGCTGTCATGCTCACTGAAGAGGATAACCTTCTCGCGGTGATCGCGATTATGAGGTCTATGCTGGTGGGGCTCCAGAAGGGCGGGATGCTGAACCTGGAGTTTGATGTTATCTTAAAGCGTATCGGCCCGGATAATCTTCTCTTTGTATTGATAAATGCACTGCGTTGCCTGCTGATCATAAAATTTAAAAATGAAGAACTTCCCCCTCTGCTGGCTGATCTGCCCGGGGCGAAACCTGAGGACATTCAGAAACTGATTAAAGTTCTGATGGAACTGCAGAAGAAACTTATATTAAATGTTAATCTTGCCACCATGATGAAATCCTTTCTCTATGCAATGGAGAAGTTTCCCCTGGTTGATTTTCCTGATATGCCTGTTGATTATTGATATCCAGGAATCTTCTTGAAAAAACCAGTAGGACTGTCACTTTCTTTCATAATTTTTCCGCATTTTTGGGTAAAATGGCAATTTATCTAAATAAAAATCCCTGACATTTCTTCCATGCTATGCCTCCGGGACATACATCATTGTAGCTGCATTTTTCACATTGGGTCGGCATAAAAAGAACCACATGTAGTATAGTAAGTGCACCATAGATCAAAGGATAATACCAACTTAAGGTAAAGAGCCAATAGACAGGGAATAAAAGGGTTATGTATACGATTACTTCAGCAATCTTGGCATGCCTGTTAATGAAATTCATATCTATTTCTTTATTTTTATAGAGCACCGTGGAAAGAATGTTTCCAAGGTAAACACCAAAAATTGGCGGGCAGTATTTTCCACGGTATGGGCATCCGGTACAGGCTCCGGCCTGGAATATATTCCCAAGGATATAGAGTATTGCAAAGGCAACGGACAGATAAATAGAAATAGTGCCAAGAAGGTATGCTGACCAGATAGATGCAGCCAGAAATGGCAACAGGGCAAAGGCATAGATCCATTTATCTTTGTTGGTCCAGTGGTAAACGTGCTTGTTCATGGTATTATCCTTATATATTTTTTATGATTAGATTGCCCTAACCAGTTCTATTCTCAATACCGTGAATAAATGTGTCCATCACGGTCTGGGCCAGTTCTTCTGCAGTGCCCAGAGGCGCACCCAGGGCATGCTGCATGAGGATAAGATTTTCGCTCATACCAAGAAACTGGAGTGTGGCGATCATCGGATTACAGTCTTTCCGGTAGCTTCCTTTTTCAATGCCTTCATTTATAATATTCATATATAATTCAAAGAGGGGAGTGGCTGCTTTAATGAATTCAGCCTGTTTTTCCCGTTCAGCAGCATAGCTTTCCCTAAGGATGATGATTATGAGGTCACTGTTCTGTTCAAAGTATCGAAAATCAGCGTATATGGCCTGTTTCAGCTTATGAATGGGGTCTTCAATTGCTGATATTTCCTCTCTAATTTCTATGGCAACGTCTTCCATGGTTGTATTAAAGACAGTGAGAAAGAGGTCAAATTTGCTTTTAAAATAATTGTAAATTGTACCTTTGCCGAAACCGGCTTTAATGGACACTTGATTGATGTTGGTTTTTGAGTACCCTAACCGGGCGAATTCTGTTGCAGCTGTTTTTAAAAGTTTTTGCCTGGTTTCTTCTTTGAGCTTTTTCATGAATAATGTCCTTTATAAGTGGGTGGTATGCCACCCACTTATAATATATCAAAAATATGGAAAATGTCAAGGCTGGATGGGGAAATTGTTTAATTTTAATCCAGGCTATTATAGTAATGACTATAAATATCATTTTCACTCAGAGCAGTTAGAAAAAGCTAACTACTCTGAGAAAAAAGTTCATATTCAGTCTTCCAAATTCGTTTCTTCTCTACAAGCCAGAAAAGGAGAAGAATATGAAAACCAGCAACAGAATCTGCCGCCCTGGATTAACCTATCATGTACGTTCGCGGTGCATAGAACTGCGTCCTATGCTTAAAGAAGACGGCACAAAGGAATTGATGCTCCAGGTAATCTCATGGGCACAAAAAAAGTATAACTTCGAACTCCATGCTTTCGATATCATGGATGTTGACTTTATCTTTGTCATAAAAACTCTCCGGGATGGGGAAAACATCTCCCGAGTCATGCAGTACATCAAATCACAATTTGCCAGAAGATTCAACGTGCAGTATGACAGAACCGGTCCTTTCTGGAACGAAAGATTTCACGACGAAATAATCGACTTTTTGCCCGAACCGGCACAATCATTCTTTGGTATTATAAAAACAATCCAGAGGAAAAACAACCGGTACAGCTGCTGGTGCAGCAACACCATGCTGAAATATGTTGATCAGAAAAAAATGATTAAAAAGGAAGTTGTGGCAGGAATCAATATTTCGCATCATAGATTTTTCAGAGTATTAGGTAATTCCCTTAAAGAACAGGCTGCAGAATTAATGAAAATGGATTATGGATTATCTCTTTCATGAGATTGATGCATATACCGGGGGAACCGCCTCAATGTTGATCTTTCCCGTATTTAACAGAAGATTTCCCTCTGTTCTCACTAATTTTTGAACCGAAAACTAGTTGCTAAAATAGCCTGCTCTTCACATAATGCGCATAGAGGGACTTGTTTTATGGAGCAGGCCCGTGAATAGCAATTTTTAGAAGACAGGATATAGCCATGGAAGTTTCAGCTGTACGGTTGCGAAACAGTTATCAGATATATTATATAGATACAAACAGTATCTTTGTAAACCAGAATGCCCTCAGTGTCGTGGAAACAGAGCACGGTGTCGATCTGGGCCGGGTGGTGAAGACCCCGGGGTACCAGAATAATGGAGAAATCCAGGTGACCGGCAAGCTGCTCAGAAAAGCCACTACCGAGGATATTGATCAGATTCCAGGCATTGAGGCCCTTGAGACCAAGGCCTACAAGCTTTGCCGGGAAAAGGCCGAGAAAAAGGGACTTCAGATGAAGCTTATTTCTGTGAAAGCTCTCTTTGACCGCACCAAGATCATATTTTATTTTGTGGCCGAAAATCGCATCGATTTCAGAGAGCTGGTTCGGGAACTCGCTTCGGTATTTCGAACACGGATTGAGATGAGGCAGATCGGTGTTCGAGATGAGGCCCGTCTTGTAGGGGGCTACGGTCCCTGCGGCCGCATCCAGTGCTGCGTAAACCAGAGAGAAGATTTTGCCCCCGTATCTATTAAGATGGCCAAGGAGCAGAATCTCAACCTTAACTCCCTGAAAATTTCAGGGATGTGCGGAAGATTACTCTGCTGTCTCGGGTACGAATATGATGTGTACCGTGAGCTGAATGTTGATTTTCCTGTTCATGGAACAGAAGTTAAGTGCGGTGATGAATCGTACAACGTTATCTCTACGGATGTCTTAAAGCAGACCATGCGTATCAGAAACAGGGAGCGTATTGTTGAGGTTCACCGTGAAGACCTCGATCTGAAGGGAGACAAGTATAGCCTGAAGCCTGAAACACTGGAACGGATTCAGCATAAAGAAGAAGACCATGAAGAAGAAGATGATGACGATTACTATAGAATCGAGGATCCCGCTTCAGGCCGAAAGAGATAGACCTTTTCTCTCAGCCAATGTTTTAAGGTATATGGGGCCGCTGACTGCGGTCCCCTGTGACATGAAAAGTTTAAACCGAAAGGAGCAGTAAATAGAAATGGACAAGATATTTTATGTAACAACGCCTCTCTACTATGTAAATGCAGAACCCCATATAGGCCACGCTTATTCAACGATACTTGCAGATTTTATGAATCGTTTTTATCAAATGCAGGGATACGATACCTGGTTTTTAACCGGTACTGACGAACATGGAGATAAAATTTTTGATGCCGCTGAAAAGGAAGGGATAACCCCCCAGGAACTGACTGACAAGGTAAGTGAAAAATTTAGCAGCACCTGGAAAAGAATCGGCATCGGTTTTGATGACTTTATCCGTACCACCGAAGATCGGCACCGAAAGGTTGTTGAAGAAATTCTTCAAAAGGTCTATGACAGTGGTGATATTTATTTTGGAAGTTACGGGGGCCACTATTGCGTCGGCTGCGAACGCTTCCTGACAGAAAAAGAACTCATCGACGGCAAATGTCCCGAGCATGACCGGGTTCCCGATTTTATTGAAGAGAAGAATTATTTTTTCAAAATGAGCAAGTACCAGCAGTGGCTTATCGATTACATTAATGATAATCCTGACTTTATTCGTCCTGAGCGTTATAAAAATGAAGTGCTCTCTCTTCTCAAGGGAGAAGACCTTGAAGATCTCTGCATTTCGCGGCCCAAGACTCGCCTCACCTGGGGTATAACCATGCCCTTTGATGAGAACTATGTTACCTATGTCTGGTTCGACGCCCTGATAAATTATGTCAGCGCTATGGGCTATCCCGACAGTGAGGCCTATAAAAAATACTGGCCCCATGTCAATCACATCATTGCCAAGGATATTGTTAAACCTCACGGTATTTTCTGGCCCACCATGCTAAAGGCGGCTGGCATTGAGCCTTTTCATCACCTGAATGTCCACGGGTACTGGCAGATGGAAGACGCCAAAATGTCGAAGACTCTGGGAAATGTGGTGACTCCCGATTCTCTGGTGGAAAAATTCGGCAATGACCAGGTGCGGTACTTCTTTCTCCGCGAAATGGTCTTCGGAAATGATGCTCGTTTTTCTGAAAGTGTGGTCGTTGACCGGATAAACTATGACCTGGCCAATGACCTGGGCAATCTGGTTAAGCGGACCTTTAACATGGTTGAGAAATATTTTGACAATAAGATTCCCGCCTTTGTTGAAGCAAGCGACGGGGGTCGAAAATCACTGGCAGATGGTCTTAAAATGGCGGCGGCTGATTATATCAGCAACTGCTCAAAGTTTCAGACCAGCAAGGGTATTGAGAAACTATGGGAGTTTATCCGTTCGCTGAATAAATATATTGACGAGCACAAACCGTGGCAACTGGCAAAGGAAGGCGACACCGCAACCCTGCAGTCTGTTATGCGCAACCTTCTTGAGTCTATCTACGGCGTCGCGCTTCTCCTTGAGCCGATTCTTATGGAAAAGTCTCCCGTCATCCTTAAGGCCCTGGGGGTCGAAGGGGGCAGTGTTGAGCTTGAGGCCCTGACTTCCTTTGCCAGTCTTACCGATGGAGGAACCCTTGGTGAGATGGAAGTACTTTTTCCCCGCCTTGAGAAGGAAAAGGAACAGGGGGCAGGTAAAAAGGGACAGGGGAAAAATAAAGAATCTAAAAAAGATAAAAAGGGTGAGGAAGTTAAGGCAAAAGAGTCTGATGGCCTCATCGATATATCTGAATTTGGAAAGGTTGACATTCGGGTTGCTGAAGTGCTGGCCGCTGAAAAGGTTGAGGGTTCTGACAAGCTTCTCGAGCTGAAGGTCAACTCGGGGCTTGATGAAAGAATAATTATCGCCGGTATTGCCCAGAGCTACGAATCTGACTATCTTGTTGGTAAGAGGATTCTTCTGGTGGCGAATCTAAAGCCTGCAACGATTTTTAAGCGGACCTCAAACGGAATGCTTTTGGCGGCCAAGAAGGATAAAAAGGACGCACCGGTGCTCATTGAGGTCGATGAAAAGATACCTGTGGGATCAAAACTCGGGTAAATAAAAGAGAAAAGTAGAAAGTAACAAGTGAAAAGTTTATCAGACTTTAAGATACACTTTATACTTGCTACTTGAAACTTGCAACTTTCACTATGCGAATAGGAATAATATCAGACACCCACAATGACATCGAGATGACCGAAAGGGCTCTCGAAGTCTTTCGTGACCGGGAAATTGAATTCGTCATTCATGCCGGCGATTTGACCTCGCCCCGGATGCTTCGTCTTTTTACTGAATTCAGCTGCCGCTTTGTTCTCGGTAATGGTGATCTTGATGTAGAAATTCTGAACGATGAGAGTGAGAAATTCGGCTTTGGCCCCATTGAGGCTTCCTGCAGCCTTGAGCTTGATGGAAAAAAGTTCATGATTTTTCACGGTAATGATGTGCCGCTTTTCAGGGAGGCCGTTGCCTCAGGTGAGTATAATTATATCATCAAGGGGCATACTCATTTTTTTGAAAATTATGTTTCAAACCGAACCCGCATTATCAATCCCGGGGCGCTCTATGGGACTGATGAAGGATTCTCCGTTGCAATTCTTGATACTGAAACTGATAAGGTTGAACTGGTTCGCGTTGAAGAGGATTGATCAGCCTGAAATCATTTCTAAAATCCGCTCAAAATCATCGAGAGAATAGTAGCTTATTTCAATGCGTCCCTTATTGCCCGCGTGCTTGATTTCTATTTTTGTGCCCAGGGCAGATCTGAGCTTTTCTTCCATCTTTTTAATGTGAGCGTCTTTCTTCTTCTTTTTTCCTGCTTCTCCGGGAGTAGTGTCTTCCGGTATGGCGGCTGCCTTTTCTTCCTTTAAAATTGTCTCCAGCGCCCGAACAGAAAGCCCCTCTTCGATGATCTGGTCAAAGAGCTGTATCTGCCGGTTCCCCTTTGCCGAGAGAAGTACCTTCGCGTGACCGGTGCTGATCTGGCCCGCTGAAACAGCGTCCTGAATATCTTCGGGAAGGTTGAGAAGGCGCATTGCATTAGCAACCGAGGCCCTTTCCTTTCCGACCCGGGCTGATATTTCATTCTGCTTCAGCTTAAATTTGCTGACCAGTACCCGGTAGGCCTTCGCCTCTTCTATCGGATCAAGATTTTCCCGCTGTATGTTTTCGATGAGGGCAATGGTGAAGTTTTTTTCTTCATCAGCCTCGATGACAACGCCCTTAATCTTCAGGTCACCAAGGTGCTTTATCGCTCTGAGGCGCCGCTCTCCCGCAACAACAATGTATTGGGTTTCATCATCTTTGTTTTTTCTAACGATGATAGGTTCGATGAGGCCCACAGATTTAATCGATTCGGCAAGCCCCTCGATGGCCGATTCATCGAAATGAAGCCGCGGCTGGTCAGGGTTCGGAATGATGGCATCAACGTCAATTTCGATGATACGTTCTCCGTCTTCTATAACCGCCTTTTCCATGACGTCAACCGGCGTGGGAGATGAGGCGATGATTGACCCGAGACCTTTGCCGAGTTTTTTCTTGTTCTGGCTAGCCATTGCTGATCACCTCGTCTGCAAGTTTCTCATAGGTAACCCCGCCGGTGCTTCCCCGGTCATAGAGGCTTATCGGTTTGCCGAAAGAAGGGGCCTCGGAGAGTTTAACATTTCGGGGAATAATTGTCTTAAAGACCTTGTCCTGGAAATAGTCCCGCACATCGTCAACAACCTGGTTGGCAAGGTTGGTCCGTGAGTCGTACATGGTCAAAACAACACCTTCGATCTTCAGTGCGGGATTCAGTCCCTCCTGGACCATGGCAATAATGCGCAGCAGCTGGCTGAGACCCTCAAGGGCATAGTATTCACACTGGAGGGGAATCAGTACCGAATCAGCGGCAACCAGGGCATTCAGGGTCAGCATCCCGAGGGATGGAGGGCAGTCGATAAAGATATAGTGAAAATTGTCTTTGATTTCGTGGAGGGCTTTTTTCAGGATATATTCCCGTTCATCCGAATCGAGAAGGTCAACCTGGGCACCTGAAAGGTGAATATTCGAGGGGATCAGGTAGAGGTTCTCCACGTCGGTATCGAAAATCGCGTCTCTGATGGGAAGTTCTCCCAGCATGACCTCATAGATGGTCGTTTCGATTTCTTCGGCATTTACACCGATGCCGAATCCCGCGTTCCCCTGGGGATCAATATCGATGATGAGTACTTTTTTACCTTTTTCTGCAAGGTATGCCGCAAGGTTCACCGTTGATGTGGTTTTTCCGACACCGCCCTTCTGGTTTGAAACTGAGATAATCCTGCCCATATTAAAAGCTCCCGAGATATTTATGCTCAACTACAGTCAAAAAACCCTTATCAATGCAACAATTTTTCAGTTTTAATTTTAAAAACTTATTATTTGAGAAAACTTCTACAGATTTTGGGGGGAAGTTAAGGCTGGCCTCTTCTTCCTGTCCCGGGTTTAAAACGGGGACAGGAAGAAGAGAAGGTGCTCTCATGTGTTCAAATATTTAACGAAAATAGTTGACTTCAGAGAATAACATGGTTTAGCTTAACTAAGTTAATGCGGGTGTTTTACAGTTTCAGCAACATACAAATAGAAATTATTCCCTGGATGCTGAATGAAAAAGGAAGGGGTACTTTTATGAAAAAGTCATCAATATTTATTTTCGGCCTGCTTATTCTGGCCGGAACGTCTCTCCACGCCGGTAGTCTTGACTATCTCACCAATCAGAGCGCAAAGATTGCCATTACTTTTCACAGAACCGCCTCAACAGATGCCTCGGCTGATATAGCAAACTATAATCCCGCTGGTACGGCATTTCTCGATAAAGGTCTCTATTTTGACCTGAGCAGCCAGATGCTTTTCAAGCTCTATCGGCAAAAGGGGACTGACGGATCCGATATTACCAGGAAATATGAACAGAATGTGCCGACATACTATTTGCCTAATTTTTATGCTCTCTACAATTTTGGTAATATTGGCCCAGGGAGACATGCCGTCTATCTTCAGATGGGCATCGTGGCTGGCGGCGGTACTCTGGACTGGAAAAAGGGAACCATCGGTACACATGCTGCATTTACCAACTCTCTTGAAAGTAGAGGAGGACTTGAAGGACATTCCTTTAAACCCTACAGCGTTTATTATGGTATAGGCTTAGGAGTTTCTTATTCGTTTTTTAAGGATATGCTTGCGGTAAGTGCTGGCGTGCGGCTGGTAATACCTGACAGGAGTGTGAAACTCTCAGCACAAGCCGGAACCTACCTGTTAATTTATAATATCAACTTTTCGGGTAAATTCTCATATTCCTCCCTTGGGTATACTCCAATAATAGGAGTTGATGTAAGGCCAATAAAAGGGCTCACCATAGGACTCAGGTATGAGGCAGAAACAAACCTGAAGTTTACATATAACATGGATTATCTGAATGTTGATCCTGAGATGATATTGGTTATTAGTGTTTATGATACTATTAAAGATTCCCTTGCCTCGGGCGGTCTCTATGATGGCAACAAATTCAATTACAATCTCCCTCACCTGGTATCAATGGGTGCCGAATATGACATGTCATTTCTGTTAAAGGGGTTGTCTTTAATGTGTTCGGCAACTGTGTATCTGCTTCCTGTTACGGATCTTGGAAAGTATTATGACAGTGCTGACGGCACCACAGATCCCCTGGGTGATGTTAATGAATTTTTTGGTGTAGGATGGGAAACAGGCATTGGCGCCGCCTGGCAGATTTTGCCTGAACTTTTAGTCGGTGCCGGATTCATGTATGGAACACCCGGTACAAAGGACAAGTATTTCAAATCCAGCTACACCATGCTTAACTGCAGTGCTAATTCTCCTCTCGATTCAGTGACCTTTGGTATTGGCAGCACATACCTGTTTAAAAGTATCGGCCTTGATGTAACCCTCGGTGTTACCTGGACGCACTATATCCCTTATAATGGGTCACTTGCTACAGCCGCTGGGACGTATGAAATTGAATACAGCAAAAATGTTTACAACATAGCTATAGGACTGGGCTATAAGCTTGGGGGGAGTGGGAAAGGAAGTAAACGGAGCTTGCTTTAAGATGAACTGAAGGTCTTGGAGTAGATCGATTAATGTGCCCGGTCTTCCTTCTTCTGATATAATGGTCTCATGAAAAGACCAGATTTATGCCACAGTATAAAAAAGACGCACACTTGCAGTGTGCCTTTTTTAGATTGGGGGAGTTTAAAAAAGCTTGCATCGTCAGTGCTGTTTATCTATATCTTAGTATTTGGGTGTCATGATCTTTGCTCAGCTAAGAACGGTTATGCCGGTAGCAGATGCCATAGTTTGATAAATATCTAAAATTAAAATGGAAATTAAATGAAAGTAAAAATAATAATAAGTCTTATGATAACTTCAGCCCTGTTCTTTAATCAGGGTTGTGCTAACAGCCAGATGAAAAAATCAAGATATGTTGGAAAATGGGCGGTAAGCAGGGGTAATGAGAGCCTGATCTGGGAGTTTAATGGGAATGGGAAATTTTTTGTTTATAAAGATGGAGATAAAAGTAAATCTGGTATGAACATAGAATGGAATTTTAAACAGGATGGATCAGTGTCGATGAAAACCCCTGAAGGATTGTTTACTGCTCATATCGATACAAAAGGCAATTTGATCGGTACCCCTCCGGCAGAGTTCAGGGAGGAAGCAGTCAAATTTAAAAAAATTGATTAAAATTTACTGACTATTAAGTTTTTCGTTAAAAAAGAAAACTGAACCTGGGGAAGTAATTTTGTAAACGCTAATTGATACCCTTTTTAGATGTCATTTAAAATCGACCGGATCATATTTTCATAGCTGACATTACCCTGGGTGAAATATTTTGCCATTCTTGATTCATTTTTTTTATTAATGGTAATGATGTCCTTTTTATTGATGCCCCTGCTGTACAGACCTGTAATTGTCCCCTTGAGGTCTTCCATGAAGTTCAGTTTAGCTTGAAGCATTTTTTTTCCTCCTCTTTCAATAGGATTGATTGAACAGAAGAGAGTGTCAAAGTCGAGTTCAAGAACTTTTTTAAGTGAATTAACCATGTCATGGAAGTTCTCATCGGCTCTGAATATTTTGATTTTTGGCCCAAGGAAGAGGTCTCCTGAAAAAAGCCAGCCATGGTTCCTTTCGAGAAAAACTGTATGGTCTTTGCTGTGTCCCGGAGTATGGATCGGCACCAGGGTATACCTGTTGCCCTCAATTTCTTCAGGTAGGGGAAGGAGATCTACAGGGTCAGCTTTCCCAAACATGTAATGCTGGTATGGAAGAATGTTGAAACCATATTTCATTTTCTCTGCTGTTATAGAATGTCCATATACGGGGGCATTCTTTATTCTCTTTACGAGCGCTGCATTTCCGCTGTGGTCCTCATGGTGATGAGTAAGTATTGCCTGGCGTATTTCTATATCTTCAATTATCTTTGTGAAATATTTACTCATATTGGATGATGCAGTATCAATAAGAATATCATCAAGAATATAAAAATTAACAGTCATAATGGGGGGGCCAATATATCCTAGACCCATTTGGTAGGCAGTGACTTTTTCAAATTCATATTTTTTATATACTTTCATTTTTAGTCGTTACTCTTTTATCTCAAGAGTTAATTCATGGAGCGAATGTGCCAGATTGTTAAGTACTTGTGTTGAGTCCTGTATTTTAGAAGAAATATTTACAATAACCTGGGCAGTTTCTGTGATGTCATTAGTTGTTTTGCTGGATTCGTCTGTTGCTATATTCTGTTCTGTCGTTGTGTTTTCGATTGTTTTACTTGATTCACGGATTTTTGAATTTAGGTTTTTAATTATTTTTATTGTAGAATCAATATCTGTAAAAAGATTTGTTACTTCATTGATCTCTCCATCTATTGTAATGATTGAATTATTTAGACTCGATATTAATGAAGATGTTTTTTCTATCGAGGTATTTGAATCTTCAATAAGGCTCTGGTTTTCTAGAATAATCCTTTCTATTTCTTTTGAGTTAAGGGTAGTCGCTTCAGCAAGCTTGGAAATTTCATCCGCTACTACTGCAAAGCCTCGTCCGGCTTCTCCTGCTCTTGCCGCTTCAATAGCTGCATTAAGTGAAAGCAGGTTTACCTGGTCTGCGATATCATTAATCAATTGGACAAAATTAGACATTTCATCGCTCTTTGACTTTAATGTTAAAAATTTATCCTTTGTAATCTTAATATAATCGGATGAATCTTTTGAAAAGACAGAGATGTCGTTGATTGACCTGTTAATCTTCTGAGAGCTTTTTTGTGCAGTGTCATTAACATTCTGAAGGTCATTTACTGATTGAGTTGTTGTATTTAATTCCTGGTATAATGATTTTGCAATGCTGCTGATTGAATCTGAATTTGCAGCAAGTTCTTCAAGTGCAGCGGATATTTCTTCAAGCGATACGGCCTGTTTTTGTGATACATCATTAAGTTCGCCGGATACGACATCCTGACTTTTGGTGGTGTTGTTGATAGATGATATAATTTCAAAAATTGATGAAATTACTTTTTTTAAAATAGTATAATTGTCTGTTGCTTCTTTATTTTTATTAATAGCCAGTTGAAGCAGATTGCTTGCCGCACCGGAACCTCTTGAAGCACTGATGCCAACCGTAACGAATACCGCGTATCTAATAATCAGATTGCTTTTAGGACCGCCCGGTATGAGACTTTCTTCGAGAGTGAAAAGTATTGTTTGGAGAATGAGAACTAAAACAAGTGAATATATTGCTATTTTGCGGTCAAAATAAAAAATACTGATAGACATACAGATATAAAAGGTTGCAAAAACTTCATTTGCACCACTGAATGCATATTGAAAAACAGAAAAACCAATCATAGTTCCAGTTACTGATATGTATCCTGAAATCCTTTTACCTTTAAATCTAGTGGACAATAAATAGGTGAAGAGAATAATTAATGAAGTCACAATTATTTCATAGATAATGTCTGTATATTTAAAAGTCCTAGAGCCTTTTCCTGAAAGTAATATCGCAATCGCTGTAAGGTTTCCAACTATCATTATTATCAGAACTGTTTTAAACAGTCGTTTGTTGTTATCTACCATTATCTGTGAAAAAATAGTATTTTTCTCAATAATAACGGTTTGTTCTTCCCTTGTATTTTTCATAGCTATACCTGTAAATTTTTTAAGTTATGTTTATAAAAGACACCTTCAGTTGAATTCTATTACCGGCACTATTTTTTGTCAGCTACTAATTGATTCTAAGCCTGTTTATTTTAATGATTATTAACTGTCTCTTGAAGTCATACTTGTGTAGATAAATTCCTGTATATCAAAGTTGAAAAAACCTTGATTTTGTGAATACCCCTGCTACTATTATTGTATCGAGTAAAATTAATAATTTTATGGTTAAAAAAATAATTTATCCCTGGGAACGCCTTGATCTAACGGAAAGTGACTGGAGAGCTTTATCCCATGCCTTTTACGGTCTTGCTCACAATGATTTCAAAAAATTTAATGCTCTTTCTGAACATCTCAAGGACCATCCTGCTGGAAAAATATGCCAGCGGTATATTGATACCCGTGATCATGTGTATGTTGAAGAGGCGGGAATCCTGCTTGCCGGTACAAAGTACTGGTATGTTTATCTTGGCAGGTCAGGCCTGTAGTTGTCTGTATGCACCGGCTTTGTGAAAAGGGCATTGCAATATCTTTATGTGGGGATTTAAGAAAATATTATTTAAAGGGAAAGCATAATGGAAATAAGGACATCAAATGAAACAGATAAAAATGATATAGAGAAAATTCATATAGCGGCTTTTGGAGGAGGTGAAAAGGGTCAGGTTATAGCTGATTTAGTAAAGGGCTTGTTTGATGATGAAACAGCAATGCCGCTATTGTCGCTGGTGGCAGTAGAAGGCAACAGAATCACCGGTCATGTTCTTTTTACCAAAGTGACGATTGCACAATCACAAAAGCAGGTGTCTGCACAAATACTTGCACCTCTCGCAGTATTGCCGGATGTACAAAAAACAGGGATTGGTACCAGACTGATAAAAGAAGGATTAAAACAATTGCAGCATTCTGGTGTTGAGTTAGTCTTTGTGCTTGGGCATCCTGAATATTATCCACGCTGCGGTTTTGCACCAGCGGGAAAGCTTGGCTTTAACGCACCATATCCTGTTCCTGAAGAACATGCTGCAGCCTGGATGGTACAGGAAATAAATGGTAAAGTTATTGGTGAAGTTACTGGAACTGTCAAGTGCTCAAGAGTTCTTGATCAGCCTGAACATTGGCGCGAATAACTGCATCTTTACGGGCAAACAATGAGTTATTTGATAACACATTGATTGTTCAGTTCTATTCTTATCTGAATCCTGGTGGCAGGTACTTTGATCGGTCCATGATAAAGCGTATGAAAAGGAAGAGAAGAAGGGCGGCAACACTGCCCGTTGCAATAAGAACAATGGTGAGGTGAGGAAGTATTCTCTTGCCGCGTGCGACGCCAATGGCGTGAAGAAAGTGGCGCGCTTTTGTGTCAGGATAGATGCGTAGAATACAGTAGTCATCCTGTCGTGAGGGGATGTCTATTTCTTCGTAACGCTTGTGATTGTTTACTGAAACCATCAGTCGGCTGTCACGGTCAAGAATATCAACCTGGAAAGGATGCTTTTCGGCCATAAGATAAATGGTGTTCATTCCAGTGCGAAGGGGAATCCGGTAGGTCCGTACCGCTTCTCCCTGGTGGAAAGAATCTGCCAAAAGGGATATTTTCTCCTGCTCCCACCGGCTTATCTCTTCTTTCAGTAACGTAACCAGATGATTGCCCGTAAGCCGGTAGATATTGAAGCGCCTGAAATCACTGAAGACCGTGCTGTGGTAACTGGTATATATAATTTCTCCATCACCCCGGTTCATCAGGAAGGCAACAGGGCCTTCCCGGGTGCCCCGTGCTGTTTCATAAAGAGCATCGGCGAGGACCGCGGCGTTTCGGGCCTTCTTGATGGTAATCCATCCGGTGTGAGTCATGTAGAGGGCCATCTCATTTTTTAGATTAAAATGGGCCATCTCTCCTCTGAGGCGGGCGACAAAGCGTCCCGGGAGCCCCATGTGGGGGAAGTCGTCAAAATAGGTAAAGGGGCCGAAGGCATCCTGGAGAAGGGAGGCGGCGTAGCCGGAAAAATAAGCGCTTCCGCCTTCTTCGACAAAGGTTTGAATGTTTTTGGCAATCTTCGTTCCAGAGATTCTGGAAATATTTTTCTTAAGGGTTACTGACTGGACATTGCGGCCCCTTGATGTCATGGTAATGTGTTCATGAAGAGGGGGTTTCAAGCCGCAGGGAAAAAAGATGAGGCGGTATTTTTTCATGGTCTCCAGGTTCTGGAGATCCTCGTATTTTAGAACCGAATAGTCTATCCGGTAGGTCGAAAGTACTTTATCGATGGGGTCAAAACTTCCTTTCACCACGCCTATTCCCTTTTCTCCCCGTGAATAGAGAGGAAGGGTGGAAATAATTATAAGTACCGCTGTAATAAAACTTTTTTTACTGAACATGCATTAGTGATGACAGGACGGGGAATTAATACAAGGATTTTTTATATTTCTTCGGTTTTATGCTTTTCCAGGAGCTCGCTGCGGCGGATCTGCATCTGTTCCATGTCAATGCTGTAGCGGGATGCCCTCATGGAGCGGTTGAATTTTTTCTCGTACCATGATGAATTAAAATATTCCTGCAGGTCACTGGTGAGACAGATGGCCTGGGTACCCGGGGTGTAGACTGCCGGCCGCCCGGATTTAGTGTCAGTGATGGTGCTGGTTATGAAACCCCATGAGAGATCCCCGATGCTGTGGTTGCCCAGGTCGCGGAGCACCCCCTGGAGAAGTGCTTCTCTGCTGGGATCAATAAATTTGAAGGTTCCGGCATACATGGCCGCCAGGTGGAAATGGTCCGGGACTTCTATAAAACCATCACTGCTGATCCGCTTGCCAATGGCCTGCATTAAAAGCATCAGGTATGAAAGAATACCGAGCCCCGGTTTTGCCTGTCCCGGAAGGAGGGGCCTTTGCTGGGTTACTTTCGGAGTGGGACTGGTTGTTTGGGCCCATTCTATATTTATCATGTTGTAACTGCTTCGCTTCATTCTGAAGGGAAGGGTTATTTCAGGTTTGTAGATTGTCTCTGAAAGACGAAGGTTTATCAGCATGTTTTCAGGTTTGATCCGGGAGTGGTAAATTGAGAGATGGTGTCTTCCCCCTTCGTCAAGGTCGATGCTGATATGCAGTTTATTGAATCCGAGGCCCGAGAGACATTCGGTAAGACCGATTTCTTTCAGGAGGGTGAGAATGTCCGATTCGTTAAAGCGGTTCAGAAACATCTCTTCACAGGAATCATTATGTGCTGTGGCCTCAAAGCCGCACTCCAGATGATCGCTCCCCAGGCCGAGAAAGATGTCCCGGTATGGGTTTCCTTCTTTTACTTCCTTTCTCAATTTTTTGGAAAATCTATTGAAAACCTTCATTGCATTTCCGTATTTTTTTTTGTATTCTGCCCGGTTTCCCTGCAGTGTGTTTTTGAATAGATAAATTTATTGCTCGCAGTTATTTTTGATATGAAACCATTAACACACTGATGTTACTGAGAGGGAAATTAATTTATTTTTTTGCTTTGCATATGACCAATGTTTCAGTATATTACTAATAACTAAAATACATGCTGTATTTTTTGGGTGGTAACTTTAGCCCTTTGATATATTCTGATTTTTATCATATAATGGAGAAAATTTGTGAAAAAATTATTACCTATACTCATAAGTTTTATACTGGCTGCCGTGACAGCTTGCAGCACAACGGCAAAATTTGAAACCGCACATGTAGAAGCAGCGCATATTGAAACAGCAAATGCTAAAAAGGCTAATGCTGAAACGGCAAAAAAACCGAGCTGCAATGGTGAAGAATGCTGTGTTGATTCTGTGCCTATCCGGTAATTTTTTTTATTGCCGGAAATTCCCCGATACTGTACAATACTTTTCTGAATAACCGATTTATCTAAGGTCAACCGGGCGCAATAATGTTTACTCACAGGAACTAATCATGGCAGAAAAAAAAGAGTCTATCCTCGCCGGTACTCCCGGTATGATTTATCATGAAGACGCCCCGGCTATCGATGCCCTTGAATTTCAAAAAGTCATTGATAGTCGAAGATCAGTTCGGGTTTTTGATGACACGCCGATTCCCGATGAGGTGGCCCGGCGGTGCATGGAGAATGCCCTTCTGGCTCCCAATTCGTCGAACCTTCAGCCCTGGGAATTCTACCGGGTGAAATCTCCTGAGATAAAAAAAGAAATGGATTATGCCTGCTTAAATCAGATTGCCGCAAAAAGCGCAGTTGAACTTTACGTTGTGGTAGCGCGAACCGGTACCTGGCGCCAATCTGCCCGGGATATGCTTGATCTCTTTAACCGCGCCGAAAGCGAGACGCCGAAAATGGCCATTAGCTATTATAAGAAGATTGTTCCCTTTGTCTATTCCCAGGGAGTTTTCAGCGTTATCGGTTTTTTTAAGCGCCTTCTTTACACCGTCAAGGGTTTCTCCTCATCGATAATTCGTGAGCCGGTAAGTAAAAGCCATGTCCGCCAGTGGGCGGTAAAAACCACGGCCCTGGGCGCTGAGAACCTGATGCTTTCACTGCGGGGTTACGGTTTTGATTCCTGTCCCATGGAGGGTTTTGACAGCCAACGGGTAAAGAAAATTCTCGGTCTCAGTCGTGATGCCGTGGTTGTTATGGTTATCGGCGCGGGTAAACGAAAAGAGGGGGGAATCTACGGCCCCCGGATACGCTTTGATTCAGGGCGGTATTTAAAGGAAGTTTAAACAAGGATCAAGTTTCAAGGTACAAGACTTCTGTTCCTGCTGGTAAACTTGTCACCTGGTATTTGTACCTTTATTCTTTCTATTTTTTTTCCATTAAAAGTAAATCCCGGTGCTGGTATTCTTCCTCTCCAATTTTGTCGATTTCCCCGGCAATTGTTTCATAATACACTGAAAGGTCCCGCATTTTTTGTGCTATTTTTTTGTACAGGTCTCCCAGTTTTTCTTCTGAGTCGGCGAGGGTTTCAATGACTTTATTGATATCATTTTCACTGGATATTTTAAGTAAGAGGTTTTTTGTCAGGTTATTCTGGTAGTCAAGAATAACCTTCTCTCCCAGTTGAGGCTTTTCAATAGTATTAGCAGTTTCTGCTATTCTTTTGGCATGTTCATGGGAATGGGTCGCCTGAAACTCAAGGGTTGATTTGATCCGTTCAAGGCCTTCTTCTTTCTGTATTTTTTCGTAGAAGCTAGCGAGGGCCCGCTCGAGAAGTATTGCAAATTCAAAAAATTCATCTTTCATGTCAGGTTTCCTTCATGTCAGGGATTGTATTCATTGTAATACATGGGCCGGAATGTTGCATTAATTTTTTTATTTTTATTTGGCGGTATTCCAACGGTGGAGTTTTTTTTCTTGCAGGCATGTTTTAAAAACATAATGCTGGTAATGAATAGAGAAAAAAACAGGAAGGCATATCATGAAAAAAACAGCATTGATCACAGCAGGAATTTTAACGGCACTTACGGCCCTTCTCCTTATCCGGGGAGCCCTTTTTGCCTCACGACAGGTCGAACCGGGAAAGATGCCCAATCTGGCCATTGACAGCGCTGCCGCGGCGCAGCACCTTGCGGGGGCCCTGAGGCTGAAGACCATCTCGTATTCCGATGAGAAACTTTTTGATCGTCAGGCCTTTGCAGCCCTTAGACATTATCTTAAAAAAACGTGGCCTGCAGCCCATGGAAAACTGAAAAAAGAAATCATTAATGAAATGACCCTTCTTTATAAATGGGAAGGGAAGAATAAGAATAAAAAGCCGATACTGCTTATGGCTCATCAGGATGTCGTTCCCGTGGAAAGGGGCACCGAAGGCGACTGGACCTATCCCGCCTACAGCGGAAAGATTGCCGATGGCTACATCTGGGGACGGGGAGCAATGGATATCAAGAACAGCCTTGTGGCCATCATGGAGTCTGTTGAGTACCTGGTTCGACAGGGCTTTCAGCCCGAGCAGACCATCTATCTCGCCTTTGGGCACGATGAAGAAGTCGGGGGCCGGCGTGGCAACCAGGCTGTTGCTGCCCTTTTAAAGAAGCGTGGCATCCGGCTTAGAGCCGTTCTCGATGAAGGGGGGTCCCTGGTGTATAACATGGTTCCCGGGGTTTCCCGGCCCGCAGCCCTGGTTGGGATCTCCGAAAAAGGATATGTAAGCCTTGAGCTGACCGTTAACGATCCCGGGGGCCACAGTGCCATGCCCCCGAAACATACTGCTGTGGGTAAACTCGCTACGGCAATTCACCTCCTTGAAAGAGAGCCCTTCGATGCGAATTTCAGCGGCCCCGCCCGGAGCATGTTTACATGGCTCGGCTCTGATCTTCCCTTTGGCTACCGGGTGCTCTTTGGCAACACCTGGCTTTTTAAACCCTTAATTGAAATGGTATTTTCTGGCCGGCCGGCAACCAGCGCGATGATACGTACGACAACCGCGGCAACCATGATTGAAGGAAGTCAAAAGGAAAACGTTCTTCCCCAGAGCGCGAAGGCGACAATAAACTTTAGAATCATGCCGGGGGAATCTGTTCAAAGTACCATCGATCATGTGAGGGAAGTTATTGATAACCCGGAGATTTCCATTAAGCCTCTTAAAACCCAAAATGAACCCTCGCCGGTTTCAGATCCTGAGTCTCCTGAATTCGCCATGCTGCAGCGCACCATCAGCACGCTATTTCCCGAGGCCCTTGTGGCGCCATACCTTGTCACCGGAGGGACTGATTCCCGGTATTACACTACTGTATCTGACCAGGTCTTTCGGTTCTGTCCCACGCGCATTATGTCAAAAAAAGATCTGAGCCGCATGCATGGTACAGATGAGAGAATCAGTGTTAAAAACTTTTCAGAATCGATTAAATTTTTTATTCTCTATATCCAGGGAATGAACAGCTTATAGACAGTACACGGGGCGGCCGGATCTGCCGGCTGCCTCTAACTTCCTTATCCGTGATTTTACATTGACTATGCTTCTTTTTTCAGCTACAATTAAGATGAAGATAAAAGACGGAGAAACATTTATAACAGAATAATGTTGATGCAGTATCTTTTGTGCCATGCTGCACTCTAAGCATGAACTCTGTTAAATGAACGGAGGTTTGCTATGACTAAGAATATGGGTGCTCTTGACCGTATTATCAGAATTCTTCTCGCCGCGACGGTTGCAGTTCTTTACCTGTATGAATTGATCAGCGGCACTGCTGCAATTGTCCTGGGTGTTTTTGCGGTGATATTTTTTCTTACCAGTTTTATCGGTTTCTGTCCCCTGTATGCTCTCCTGGGCATCAAGACTACCGGTAAAGATTAATAATCTTGTAATGTTAAAAGATTATTAACGATTGACCTGCTTGAAGGCCCCTGCCGGCATAAAGCAAAGGGGGCATTCTTCAGGTGCTTCATCTCCTTCATGAATATACCCGCACATTGAGCAGCGCCAGAGGGGCTTTTTGTTTACAGCCTCATCGAGTGGATCCGATACTGTGTTTGCCGCGACTTCATCAAGGGGCGGCATGGCGGGCTGGTAGGTGTTGAGGGCATGGCCCGCGACAATCATCCGCTGTACTTCACTGGTCCCCTCATATATTGAAAAGAGCCTGATGTCACGGAGAAGCTTTTCAACCGGGAAGAGACGGGTATACCCGTAGCCTCCGAATATTTGTAGAGCGTCGTTGGCAACCTCTATGGCTGCTTCTGAAGCGTAGAATTTTGCAACTGAAGCGTTGACTGTCGGATCCATTCCCTGGTCTGCTTCCCATGCTGACCGGTGAACCAGGAGACGTGAGGTTTCAACTTTCTGGTACATCTCGGCAATTTTGCTCTGTATCATCTGAAAATTTTTTATCTTTGTTCCAAAGGCCTGGCGTTTCTTCGTGTAGTCGATGGCGTATTCCATCACTGACCGGGCGGCCCCTACTGCAAAGGCGCCGATGATGGGACGGGTTCGGGAAAAAGTTTTCATGGCGAGGACAAATCCCTGGCCTGGTTCAGCCAGAACATTAGCTGCCGGTACCTTGACATTTTTCAGCCTGATGCCCGCGGTGTTTGAAGTGCGCTGTCCCAGCTTCGGTATATGCTTGCCGACAGTTACTCCTTCCCATTCACGGTGAACGACGAAGGCACAGATACCTGCATGTTTTTCTTTTGGGTCAACAGTAGCAAAGACGGTCATGTAGTCTGCGATCCCCGCGTTTGTTATCCAGTACTTTGTGCCGTTGAGGATGTAATCTTCCCCTTTCTTCTCAGCCATGCAGCGAATGCCTGAAACATCAGATCCCATGAAGGGTTCTGATGTAGCAAAGCAGATATATTTTTCACCCCGGGCGATCTCCGGGAGGTAGCGCTGTTTTATTTCTTCCTTATCTGATATAATAATCGGCTCCATGCCGAGGCTGTTGTCGAAGATACTTGTTGCCAGGCCAGGACAGGCGGCGGAAATTTCTTCAGTGAGCAGGGCCCCCTCAAGAAGACCGTAACCGAGTCCCCCGTATTCTTTCGGAATATCAGTATTCATGATTCCCGCCTCATAGGCTTTTTGTAATATCGGGAGGGGAAGTTCATCCTTGTCATCATAATACCACGCCACGGGAAGAATCTCTTTAATGGCAAATTCGCGGGCCTTTTTCTGCAGTGCCAGCTGTTCAGGTGAAAGGTTGAAGTTTAACATGGGAGTTCCTCCGGATAAAAGTATACAGTTTTAAGTAAAAAGTGACAAGTTTATCAAGTTTGAAATATACTTGTTACCTGTACCTTGCAACTTGAGCTGTCACTGGTCATTCAAGTTTTGTCATTGAGAGCAATCGTTTAACTGGATCTATTACTTAATATATATACTTTTTAAAAAGATATTGCAATAAAATTATGGCAGGTTTTAATATATCATGGTAAGATTTATTTTGGGGGAAGTTGAATGCGGATTATATACCTGACTGATGTACATGGAAGTTTTGATGAGGTAAAGGATCTTCTCCTGGAGACTGTTGCCGACGTCTATATTATTTCAGGCGACCTTATCGATATACCTTTTTATAATGTTGAGACGGCGATTCGCTACCATGATCTTCAGTCATGGTTTCACGGTATGCGCCGGCAGATGAACCGGGAAGATGAAGTACTTGAAGATTTTGTCGAAGATATTTTGAGCGCCCCGACCTCTGACGAAGAGATACAGCAAAAGGGGATGGACTACCAGAGCCTGACGATTCGGGCCCGCCGGGTTATGCAGCAGAAGTACAAGGTTCTTGAAAATGTCATGGCCTATAAGACCACTGCGAAGATTTTTGCCATTCCCGGCAACTATGACATGGACTTAAAGTATACGGCCCTCCATGAACGGGATCTCCATATGCACTGGCACAGCCTGGAAGCATTGAAGATCGCCGGTTACGGGGGAGCCGCATCATGGACCGCGGGTATTCCCGAGCGTTACATTGTGCAGTACCGTGCCGGTATCGGGACTGATGACCGGCGTAATGAAATGTATTCTTTTTTAAAGGCCGTCAAGCCGCGTATTATTGTTACTCACCAGCCGGCCCACGGTGTACACGACTGGCTGTCGTTTAAGGGGCCTACAGGTTCCCCGGCACTGCGTACCTATTGTGATAACAATCCGGTTCTTTTATGCCTGACAGGACACATTCATGAAGATTTCGGGTTTGTCTCTGAATCGGGAACCGTATATCTGAACCCGTCTAACTTTGGTGAGGTTACGACTGTCTCAGGAGATATCCGTGAGGGGGGCTTTTTTTACCAGGTAGATATTGATAACGGGGCCATTGAGCATATCTGTTTTCGTAAACTGGTCAAGAACCGGATACATGACATTGCCGACTATATTCCTGATGGTGATACCTGGCGCGAGGAGATTGTCGACCAGGAGCGGTGGGACTCATTGAAACGAAGCGAGAACTTTGACATGGAAATGAAAAAGTATTCTCATATTCGGGAGATAGAGCTCTTTAATGATCTCCGGGGATTCTTTCGTCTTTTTCAGACCAAAGAGACTGAAGAGCGGATTGATATGCTCGAGAAGGTCAACAAGCTTCTCGAGGGGCATTTCGAATCGGTTGCCATGGATGTTATGGGATCGGTTAACGTGGGGCTTTCCCAGTCTGAATCGGATATCGATATGGTTCTCTATCTCGACTGCGGCCGCGGTTGTCTTGATGATATGGGAACCTGCGAGAATCTTGGAAAAATCCGTGAGATGATTTCTGAGAGACTCAATGGTATCTACCGTTTTGAGATTATCGACTGTGTAGATCTTTCTGTTGTGATCAGGGCTATTGAAGAACGGGATTTTGAGTCTGAAATGCTGCAGCGTTTTGTGGCCCATCGGAGCATGGGGCGGGCGGTAAACTACCGGGTCATCGCCCCGGTTGAGGATATGCTCAATAATGATATTGAGCTTCGGAGAGAAATTGAAGGAAGTATTCACGCCTTTTTTAAGATATTCGTGAACACGTCGCAGCATGTCAGCAGCTTTGAGAAATATGAGCTGCGGCTGAAGTCTTTAGGCATCAAAATACCTGAGGCTATTTATAATAAGATTCGGGATTATCTGCAGGCTGAAGTTGAGGAGTGAGTAAAAGGAACAAGTTGCAAGTGGAAAGTTGAAAGGAAGATTGAAAAACCCCGCCGGGAGGCGGGGTTTTTTAATGCTAAGGATACTGTGACTGGTTAATCAAGCTGTCTCAGTACTCTTATAGCTTCAGAACCGGTTCCGACAGTAAGATAGAAGTAGTCAAATGAACCATCAGAGATCGATGCTGAAGAGTAAATGTTTACATATGGTCCATCAACCAGGTTGAGTCCCGCAACGCCCTGAAGCTCCCAGTTAATTGCCCGGCCTGTCTCAGACATTTCTATGTCGGTATCAAGGTCAAAGTCTGTGTTGGCCGTTGTTGGTGTTCCACCAGCATAGCGATAGATCCTGACTCCGGTACTCGGACTGTCGAAGCCGACATAAAGAATTCCGGTTTTATTTGATTGCACCAGACTGATTGCATGGGCATCGCCCAGGTCTGTTTCAGTACCGTGAATGATACGAGTCCAGTCGGCAGACTCACAGGTAGTTGCTCCTCCGGTAGAAGCAGGATCACATACCCAGAGTTCACCACGGAGATTGGTGTTATCGTCACCATCAGCTGTCCCGACTGAAACATTGCGTGCCATGTAAAGGTAACCGTCATGTTCTGCAAGAATCGGAATACCCTTTTCTCCCGGGCGAATCTTGCCGAGACCGCCGCCATCAGTGGAATTGAGATTCGGCATTTCCAGGGTAGCTCCTGTAAAGGCAGGTGTCGTGTCTGTCCAGGTAAGAGAAGTAGCTGCTGCTGCTGCTGAATCCCAGTCTGAGGCATAGGCAATACCGCCTTTATTGGCGACATAAAGGATGTTATTAAAGACTAACATTGAGTTTATCCCGGCAAC